>Ga0265293_10006209_pt1 | contig 19289 bp, 24 predicted proteins | sample Munlanlewell138R_FD_192505 | JGI IMG/M metagenome (GOLD analysis project Ga0265293, IMG submission 192505) | Leachate microbial communities from a municipal landfill in Southern Ontario, Canada - Leachate well 138R | ecosystem: Engineered > Solid waste > Landfill > Unclassified | place: Canada... | reverse complement strand
GCCCGAGATGGCTGTAGCGCGCCAAGAGGTTTGCGCACTTCCGCCACGAGGTTTGCGCAGTCGCCGAGCGGTCATTTGAGCGCCCTTTAAACACACTTCAACACCCCGTTTAAACGTCACTTATATCGCCCGTATACCAAGGCGCTGGCCCCTGCGCTACGACCATGCCGACCACTGCCCCGCTCGACCGGATCGACGCCAGGCGGGCCTCGGCGTCTTCCCAGTCATAGGCGGCGATCTGGACGGTCCAACGGCGACCCTCGTGCTCCCAGTCTACGGCGAAAAGAAGCATGGCGCGCCCCTCGCCATCGCCGATTATGCAGTCAGTGTCCGGGCCGTTGAGTGCGGCTTCACGCAAGGCACGGGCCTTATCGAGGTCAATGAGCATGGCCGCCTCCGCTGATGATCAGCTCGCCAACCCGCTTCGCGCCCTTGGCTGACAGGGTGTAGGTGGTCTCGACCGCCTCTATATGGAAGCCGTCGAAGACCTCCCGCACCTCGGGCCGGTCGTTGATCGACAGGATGAAACGGCCCCGCAGCCCGCGCAGCATGGACGCCAGATGAAGGAAGTCCTGTCGCGAGAACATGCCGTCGCCATAGTCCCGCTCGTGGCCCCAGTAGGGCGGATCCATATAAAAGAGCGTTCCGGGCCGGTCGTAGCGGGTGATGAAGGCGTCGTAAGGCAGGCACTCGATCACGACGCGGGCAAGGCGGGAATGGACCTCCTCCAGCATCGGCCCCAGGCGGGTGATATCGAACCGGGCCGGGCGATCCATTGCCACTCCGAAATTGCGGCCGGCCACCTTGCCGCCGAAGGCGGTGTTCTGGAGATAGAGGAAGCGCGCCGAACGCTCCAAATCGGTGAGCGTATCGGGATCGGTGGCGCAGAGCCGCTCGAACTCGGCGCGGGTGGTGAGCTGGAAGCGCATCATTTCGGTGAAGGGCACATAGTGCCGCTGGAGCACCCGGAAGAAGGTCGCCACATCCCGGCTGAAATCGTTGATGACCTCCGATTTCGGAACCAGATGGCGGCGCAGGAACACACCGGCCATGCCGACGAACACCTCCGCGTAGCAGTCGTGAGGCGTTGCATCGATCCGCTTTATGATGGCCTTGGCGAGGTTCCGCTTGCCGCCGATGTAGGGAGCCAGCGGCGTCAGGGGCTTCACGCGGGCGAGGTCATTCATGGTCTTTCCTTTCCCGTCTGGCCGGGATCAGAACGAACTCATCGAGCATCGTCTCGACCGTCCGGCGCGACTGGCAGTGCTTCATGTACCCGGTGAAGCTGGTGACGTAGGGCTTGATCTCCTCGAAGGTCATCAGGCCGCGATGGTACTGCGCAGCCAGATGACGGAATTTGCGCCGCGCCTTCTTGACGTTGCGCTTGCGGGGAAGGACGTGCGTTGTCCAGACGCGATAGCCGCAGAAGTCGATGCCGCGCGACGCCGGGAAGACGCTGGTCTTGCGGTTGAGGCGCAGCGACAGATCGGTGGCGAGGAAGTCGGCCAGGCCGTCATAGAACCGCCACAGGTCGGCCTTGTCGCTGCCGAGGATCACGAAATCATCCATGTATCGCAGATAGTGCTCGACGCCCATCTGATCCTTCGCCCAGTGGTCGAGCTGGTCGAGATAGACATTGGCGAAGAGCTGCGAGGTCAGCGCCCCGACCGGGATGCCGACACCCTCGTCATAGCCGTAACCACCAATGATCTGGCGGCAGAGCCAGAGCGCCTTCCGGTCGCCGACCATGCGCGCAATGATTGTCATCAGGCGGTCGTGATTGATCGAGGCGAAGTATTTGCTGATGTCGGCCTGAAGCGCCCAGGTGCGGTCCTCGCGCGGTTGCCTTGCCCGCAGGAACGCCTGAAGGCGATCGACCGAGGCGTGGACGCCTTTTTCCTTCCGGCAGGCGTAGCTGTCCTTGATGAAGCGGCGCTCGAAGAGCGGTTCAATGACCCTTACGAGCGCATGATGAACGACGCGATCGGCGAAGGGTGGAGCCTGGATCAGTCGCGGCTTGGGATCGCGCACCATGAACTCGTGCGGCCGACCGGGCGACCAGGACATATTGAGCAGCTCGCCCTGAAGCTCGAAAAGCTTCTGCTCGACGGAAAAGGAGAACTTGAGCGCGGCCTCGGTATAGCGCTTGCCGCGTCGGCATTCGTGATAGGCGGCAACGAGGTTTTCGAACGATGTGATGGCGTCCCACAGGCCGTTGACCGGCTTAGGCACCTGCACCTCCTGAAAAAATGGCGGTTGCCACGTTCGGACCGTGAAGCCCTACTTGCCGCAACCGCCGGTTTATCTTCATCCCCGATAGGGAAAGGACAGCGACCCCAAATGAACTGCACTGGACGGCGCTCCGTAGACGCGCCGCCTTCTGGCGTAGCTCGTTTGCGAGGCGGGCACCGATGTTCGTGTTCGAGTTCGAAGGGGCGTTGTTCAGGTTCAGGTTGAAGAGACCCGCGTTCGACCCGTTGCTCCAGTTGCCGCCGTTATCGGCCGTTGCCCTGCACGGACTTGATCCAGCCACCGACCATACGGCCGATTTCATCGATATGCCGGGACCAGATTTCGTACCGATGCTCCGTGATGTATCGCAGACGCCATGCCTTGCGGATGAGCGCCCGCAGATACTCGACCTCGATATCGAGGTCATGAAGGGTGGTTTTCTTGTGGTAGCGCTTGGCGGCCGTGACGGTGAGATGCAGGAGCCGGTTGAGCGTTGTCCTGATCTCGGCCGACAGGACGTGACGCTCATATTTCGGAAACTGCAATGCCACCTTGTGACTGTACGCATCAAGCTCTTCCAGTTTGGTGAGAATTTTCAGGCCGTCGAGATGGTGAGACACATCACGCGACCCGCACCTCCGGCCGTACCCTGATCAGCTGCGCATCGCCGTCCGGCTGGACAACGAAATGCGCGAGCAGATCGGTCTCGCGCACAAGGCCGGGCGGCGCTTCCTCGACCTCGTTGGCCGCCGTCTCCGATACGAAATACCGGCTTTCGCTGACTGCCTCGGGCACGGCGTAGACCTTGATCGTGCGCCGCCACTCGCTCTCTTCGAGCGTGTGGCTGAAGCCCGGCAGGTCGAGCGCGGGAATGGCGCTCCACGATGTTTCAAGTCCGAATTGAGCCATGGTCGATCTCCGTTTTAAGGGGCCGCGCTATCGCGCGGCCGTCAGAACACAGTTTGCAGGTTGCAGCTAAACCTTTGCGAGGCGGGCACCGACGGCCGTGTTCGAGTGCGAAGGGGCGTGGTCCAGGCGCAGGTAGAAGAGACCCGCGTACGACCCGTTGCCCCAGTGGCCGCCGTGGTAGGCGACACGTTCGCCAGTGTTGCGATAGAAGTAATCGGCGAAGGTGCCATTGCCTTGGGTGCCGTCGACGGTCTGGGCAACGAACATGTCGCGCAGGTCCCAGCCGCCGCCACTGGCGTGATTGACGCTGACCATCCAGCCGCTCGAAGGCGGCGTGATGCCGGTGGAAACGAAGTTGCGCTGCCCCAGCCGATCCCAGACCTCAAGCGTACCGCCGGAGTTCTGGCGCAGGCCGTCGACCATCTGCCAGACGTTACCCCACAGGCCGACGATGCCGCGCCAGGTCGCCTGCGCGACATCGGCGGCATTGGTGTTTGCGGCGCTGCTTTCGTTGACACGGCCCTGACCGATCAGCGCCTGACTGTCGGCCCCGCCCATCTCGATCAGCGCCAGCATCTGGATCGCCGACAACTGGTAGATGCTCCAGAGCGAGAAGCCCTCGACGCCGCCGGTATTCCGCGCCGCCGCACGCGCCTTCATGGTGGGGAAGTCGAGCGACACGAGCGGATTGACGCCGGCCGCCGAGCCGAGCTTCGTGCCGCCATCTGCCGTGCCCTGATATTTTCCGACATAGAAATGCGGGATCGGCTGGCCAGCGTCGAAGAAGGCCGGATGGCGCTCGAAGCCCGGAAGCGGCTGATCGGAAATCCACCAGCAGCGCCGGCCAGCGCGATCGGAGCCGGGAGGCGCATCGGCCACCCTGAAGTAGAAGGCCGGGACCAGCACCATCGCCTGGCCGTCAATGGTGACATCGGTGACACCGGCGAAGACAGGGTGATTATTGAAGTAGGAGGCATCGACCGCCCGGTTGTTGCCGTCCTCGTCAACGCGCGCCCAGACGCCGGCACCGCCGCCGGAATTGACCAGCGAGATACCGATGATGACGGCGAACAGCTCCTTGGTGGTGAAGCGGGTCTCGGCCGACCATTCGGAAAAGCCACTATCCGCACCCTTGTGCCGCGCCCGCCAGAAATAGGCAGTTTCGCCATCCTGAAGCACCTCGGTCGGAACCACCACCTCGACAAGATTGACCGCGTCTTCGCCGCTGTCCCAGACCGGGTTGGAATAAGAGCCGGTCGCGCGCCTGATCTGCCACTGGGTGGCGACGTGATCTTCCTCGCCGCCGCCATGGACTTCGAACTCGGACGTGTAGAGCGTCGGCTGCGCGGCAATGTCGGTTGCGCCATTGGCTGGGCTGGTGTTCTGCGGCGCGCGCACATACTCGAAGCTCGCGGCCGCCGTGAAGCCGGTATCGACGGACCAGGGCGACCATTCGCCCTCGGCGTCCTGGACGCGGGCGCGCCAGCGATATGAACCACCTTCGGTCAGCACGGCCGGCGGGACCGACCACGCATTGCCGGCCGGCAGCGATCCACTTTCTTCAAGCGGCGCGGCGAAGCTGCCGGCCGCCTCGATCAGCTGGAACTCGATCGCCTGTTGCGGGCTGTTGCCCGGCGACGAATAGCCGGCGATCGCCAGCGTCGGCGTTTCGGGCAGGCCGGTGGCGGCGTCTTCGGGCGCGGCGTTTACCGGCTGGAATGGCCCGTTGTGGACGCCGCCGAGGTTCGTCGGTTCGGTGACCCCGACGAAATTGTGGATGGTCAGGTCCGTCTCGCTCTCGCCATGGGCGCTGGTGATCTTCAGCCGGAACTCGCCGGAAGCCGGCACGTAATATTCCACATCGATCACGTCCGGCGCGACCTCTCGACGCCAGCTCCACGGCACATCGGTCCATTCAGTATGAGTCGCATCCTTGAAGGCCACGGTGATTTCGAGGTCCGTATCGGCGCGGCGAAGGACAACGGCGCGCGGGCCAGGCGCGATGCCGAGATTGAGCGGCTGGGAAAAGTAGACCCCGCCGTCGCCCGCGATCGCCCTGCCGTGGTCGACAAGCCAGTTGGTGCGAGCAATGACCGCGCCCTCGCCGAAGGTGTGGGCAAGGATGCCGCTGGCGCGGAAGCGCTGACCGGTCAGGATTTCGGCGATCACCAGCGTTTCGCTGTTCTCGCCGTCGAAGATCACATATTCCTCGCCAGCGACCAGCGTGGCCGTGTCGACAACATCGACACTCTCGTCACCCGCGACCGTGGCGACCACGGCGACCTGCTCGGTATCGAGCAGCGTCCAGCTTTCGAGGAACAGCTCGATGGCGATGCGATAGGAGCTGTAGAGCCAGTCCAGCCGGATCGCCCGGCTCAAGGCGGCGGCGCTGTCCACCTCGATCGTATCGACGCGCTCATCCATCCGGCCGAGCTGGTCGAAGACGGTCTCGACCTCACCCTTCAGGTAGACGTCATTGTTGATGAGCACCTGATAGTTCGGGTTCCAGGTGTCGGGGTGCTTGGGATCAGTGGTTTCGAGCTGCCTCACATGAGGCTGGAAGGTCGGCTCGCCAGCAATGTTCGCCATGGTTCTCTCCTAGAATTGAAAATCAAGATCGAAGTCGATGCGCGTCACCGGCTCCAGCTGCTTGGGCGCGAAGACGCGCCTTCCCATCAGGATGCCGCCTTCGGCGAAGATGCCGACTTCCGTGATGGTGGCGCTGCCGGCCTCGGTGCCGAGCAGCGTGCCCTTGACGCGCAGCACCACACCCTCGGCCACGGCCGACAGTAGCGGCTTCCTGATCAGCTCGGCCTCAAGCTCCTCATCCGCCACCGAAGGCGGCATGGTGCCGGTGCCGAAGGCGATCGCGACGGCGCGAGGGACCGAGCCGCCCTCGGCGACACCATGCGCGACGGCATGGCGGAACTGGTTGGTTGCAAGAATGGCGCTCATGCCGCTTCCCTCGTGATGTGCCGGTGGTTGTGGATGGTCATGTGGCCGCGCGACCAGATGCCGGGATGACCGACGACAAGGCCGAGACGATCGACGCCGTCGATGACGTGCGGCCGGAACGGCTCCAGCGTGTCGAACTCCAGCGTGTCGTCGCCGTTGATCGAGCCATAACCGTCGATCGTCTCAAGCCGGATGGCGGAAAGACCGTCGAGCTGCTCGATCGAACCGGAGCCGTCGAGATATTCGACCGGCTCGACAGCATCGCCGCCGGTCGCGAAGCTGGCGGCGTCAACGATGGTGGCCGACCAGTTGCCCCAGCCGTGATCGAGCGGCTCGCCATCGGCGATGTATCCGGTCAGTGCGCCGAAGGCCGCGATCGGGCCGGAGCCGTCGAGAAGGTCGGGCAGGCTCTCGCCACCCAGCAGCTCGCAGCCATGGCCGATCGAGCGGAAGCTCGGCACCTCGAACTGATCGCAGCCGCGATAGGACGCGACGATGGCCGCCTCCATGGCGATCAGGCTGATCTGCGCCAGCCAGGTCGCGCGCATCCGGTAGAGCAGGCCGACAAGGTGGGAACGGGCCGGTGCATTCATCTCGGCCAGCCGTCTCACGGTGCGCTGGGCGTCGAGCGTGAGCACACCCTCGGTCACGTCCATGTCGATGATGTACTCGGCCCAGTGCCGCGTCATGACCTGGAAGGAACCGCCCGGAGCCGACAGTGTCGAGCTGCCGTCCAGCGTCGAGATGCCATTGAGGAAACCGCCGCCGGCTTCCGCCCATTGCTGTTGCAGCTCGCGGTTCTCGACAATTCTGGCATCGTGATAGCCGACCGCCGCTAGCGCCTGCCGGATCGACCAGGGCGTGCCGCGATAGCGATGGATTTCTATGGCGCGGCGGATCAGGTCGCGCTTGTCGGCCTCGGTGACGGCGAGGTTCCAGCCTTCATCGCCCAGGACGTGGAACTGCCAGGCTAGCAGATAAAGATCGTCGGCCGGAAACTCGTCAATGCGATAGACCAGCAGCGGCGACAGGTCGATTTCGTCAAGGCGCGCAATCAGCCGGACAAGGGCGCGCGAGCGATCGTCGGCGATACCGGCCTGCAACAGGGCGGAGGTGCGGTCAGTCATCGCCCACCCCCGCGATCACGATGTCGATCATCGTGCAATCGGCCCATTCGGACTGGCCGAGCTGGCGGAAGCCGGGCGAGGCCAGATCGACGCGGTAGGCACCGGGAACCGACAGTGCTGCGACCAGCTGCGAGGGCACGAGGTCGCGGCCGAGGCTGTCGCGGCGGGCGGTCACATAAGCAGCGGCGGCCGCCTGGGCGGCCTTCAAGGTGACCGTGGCGTCGGCGGTCCTGAAGAGCGTGATCTGCGCCTCGATCGCATAGGCGATGCGCGAAGGCGGCAACACCTCGACGGTATCGGAGAGCGGCCGCACCTTTTCGTGATTGAGCACGCCGTCCGCGATGTCGAGGATTTCCGGCGAAGGCAGGCCCTCATCGGTCAGGACGTAGACCTGCACGACACCCGGCTCCGGGCTGATGACGGCGGCATCGACGATCGACTGATGCGCGGTCATGGCGTGCCAGCGATAGGCACCATAAGGCCCGGCCACCGAGAACTTCTCCGGGGCTTCGCGGATGCGCTCGCGCAGCCGGTCGTCGTCCTCCGTGTCCCGGCCGCCATGGGTTTCGGAGACGTTCGTCACGGCGACCACCGGGGCGACCGGATCGAGCAGCCGCGCCACCTGGCCCGGCGCGTAGCCGTTGCCGGCCGCGCCGACCTCGGCGGCCGTCGCCGGCACATCGACAAAGAGGGACCCGGCCGGCACCTGCGCCAGCCGGTCGGTAGCGAAGGTGAAGCGTCCGTCACTGGAGCGCGCCCGCGTCCCGGCCGGCACGATGGCCGGCAATTCCTGTGCGGCCGCCAGCGAAAAGCGCAAGGTGGTGACGGAAGGCGATTGCGGCAGGCGCGACACGCCCAGCAGCTCGCCGAGATAGTCGATCATCGGGAAGCGGGCGAAGGCGAGCAGGTTCTGCTTGGCCGCCTCCTGAATGCCGATGCGAATGAGATTTTCCCGGTATGCCTGAAGATTGATGATCAGGCGCTCGACCTGGGCGGGCTGCAATGGCCGGCCGGTCGCATCCTCATAGGCCGCGATCATGTCGGCCGTGATGGCGGCGGCGTCACGGTCGATGAAATGCGGTTCAGGCAACGTCATCGCGGACCTCCGTCACCATGAGGTCGCCCTGACCGTCGATGCGCCATTCCACCGTGATGTGCAGATGCGCGTAAAGCTCGACCGGCACGATGCGCACCACCTCGATCCTCGGCTCCCACCGCGCCAGCGCCTCGATCCCCTCGCGCACCACATGCGGCACCGCCTCGCCGACAGGGTGATCGACGTAATGCCACAGGTCCGAGCCGAACTCGGGCCGGTGCGGGTCAGAACCTTTCGGGGTCAGAAGGATGATGCGGATGCACTGATGGATGTCATCAAGGCCCTCAACGATCTCGCCATGAGTATCGAGCCGGGGCTGCCACCAAGCGGCAGTTATCTGATGAACATCCTGAACCATGCGCGGATGATCGCGCGCGGGGCGAAGCGCTCACACCCGGACATCTGTCCGGGTGGTTGCTGCTGGCTATGAAGGTGGATGCGGCGCAGCCTACCCGGATCGCGGCGCTTCGCCAAGATGTCAGTCGGGAACATCCGTACTTGCGCCGCCCGGCACGATGCCGCCATGCGTGTGCGTGTCGTCAATCGTGGTGCCGTTATGCGTGATACTGCCGCCAGTGACGGCCACGCCGCCCGGCGAAATCTCGACCGAGACACCACCCACCGCGAGCCGGAACGTCTGGCTCCCCTTGTCATAGGTGAGCGAGGCCCCGTCGCCATAAACGATCGTATGCACGTTGGGGTCCGACGAGGGCGGGGCGTCGGCCTCCGAATAGATCGCGCCTGCGATGACGCCGGCCTCCTCGCCCTTGTCCATGATGACGACGACATGCTCGCCCGCCACCGGCATCCAGTAGGTCTTGTCGGACTTGGTCTTGCCCTGAAGTACCTGGAGCCAGAAGCTCTGCACGTTGTCGTGGTCGGGAAACTGGACCCGCGCCTTGGCGGCCGCCGGGTCGGTTTCCGTCACGATGCCAATCCTAAGCGACACGGCGCACCTCGATCTCGGTGGTGTAGCCCGCGCTGCGCTCGATGCGATGGCGCGAGGTCTCGACGTAGTATTTGCCCGACAGCTTGCCCAGGCCCGTCACCTGGATGCAATTGCCCGCGACCATGCGATGGTCGCCGACGATCTCGATCCGACCGGTGAGCTTTTTCATGTTGGCCTTTTTCAGCTCGGCCTCGGCGCGGGTCTTCGCCTGCGCCTCGTTCTCTACGCGGGCCTTGACCTTGAGCGTGTCGCCCGTCTTCACGTCCGGGTCCTCGACCGTCACCTCGATCAGCTTGGCGGTTTCCGGGTCGTGATAGGACAGCGTGCAATCCTTGTAGACCTCGTGGGTCTTGTCCTGGAAAGCGAAGCTCTTCATCTCGGTTCGCGGAATGACCGCCACCGGGTCCTGTTCCTCCAGGCTCTTGATGGTCGAGAACGTGATCACCTTCTCGCGCACCGCAAAGACGTGCGCGTATTCCTCGGCGATGCGCTTCAGGAACTCCAGGTCGCGCTCGTCGTTCTGGGTCACCCGCTTGATGGTGATGTCCTCGATCTCGCCCTCGACCGACATTCCATGCTCGCCCGCGATCTGCTCGGCGATCGCCCGCAGCGTCTTGTTCTCGAAGCTCCTAGTCTTCTTCGTGCGCAAACTGTCGGTCACCGGCGCGGCCAGACCCCTTATGACGACAGTGTCGGGCGGGCCGGTGAAGTCGATTTCATCAACCTCGAACTTGCCGCACGGCAGAAGGCCCTGACCGAGCCAGCCGATCGACAGGTCGATCACGTCGCCTTTTTCAGGATACCAGCTGCCTTTCCAGCGGTGCAGCTTGTCCTCGAACCGCGCCTCGATCTCATCGGACTTGCCGTGGTCGAAATCGGTATAGACGACATTGAGCGCATCAGCGCCAATGTTCGCGCCCTGATAGATCAGCAGCCATGTCGCCTGCGGAACCATCATGACTGGCGGCCTCGCTTCCAGGGCGGCAGATCACGATCAAGCACCACCTCGTCAGGCAGCACCGGAATGCGCAGCCTGATGCCCGAAGCGATGGCGGGCCGGATCGGCACCGCGACATTGGCGGCGATGATCGGTTCATACAGGTGCGGGTCTCCATAATAGCGCCAGGCCAGCAGGTCCCAGCGATCGCCCTCGGAGGTGATGTGCTCGACATACTTCATGGTCACTGCCTCACGATCGAACCGGACGGCACCGCGCCGGGATCGCCGGCATGCGCGGTCGACGGGGCGCTGGAACGGGTGTCGGAGCCAGCACCGCTGGCGCGGGCCGCATTGTTCACCACCGAAATCACCGCGCCCAGCAGTCCGCCCAAACCACCAAACCCGCCATGCTCGACCAGCGACACGCGGGCGGTGACCGCCACCAGCGCGCCGCGCGCATTGGTCTGGCGCGCCGTCGAGCGGATGGTGCGGATGACGAACATGCCGACATACTGGCCCGAGCCATAGATCAGCGGCAGCGCGGTGTGCATGGAGCCGGCGACCTTGAGCTTGGCCAGCTCGGCTTCCGGGTTGCAGTAGGAGACATGGAACATCAGGTCGATGTCCACTTCCTCCAGATCGTCGCCCATCCATTGCAGGCGCGGCTTGCCCTCGATCACTTCGTGGCGGGCATAGTCATAGCCGCGCCTGTTCGACACGCCCTCGAAATAGGTGATGAGACGGAAGCTGATCGGGCCGAGCATGGCGAACATGGTCAATACTCCTGACGCTGCTTGCGCTTCAGCTCGTCCTCGATCAGCTGCACCAGTTCGTAGCTCATCGAGCGCAGCATCTCGCGCATCTGGTCGCGCGACTGCGCGCCGTCGCCGCCGGCCGCGCCGGACGGCATGGTGATGTTGGGGCTGAAATCGATCTGGACCTGGACGCCCGGCTCGGCCGCGCCGATCGGGGCGGCGGTGGCCCCATCGCCGGAGCCGATGCCGACCTGGGGCATACCGATCGCCGGGATTGATGGCAGCTGCGCGGCGGCGGCCGGCAGCGACAGCGTGGCCCCGGCAAGCACGCCCGCCATGCCTGCCGCCAGGCGACGCACAGCCTCGATCGCGGGCGCGGGCCGCACCGCCTCGGCGAGCGTCTCGGCGAACTGGACGCGATGCAGGTCGGAAAGCGGGCCGACCTTGGCCGGTGAATGCGGAAGATGGTCGCGCATCGTCTGAACGGTCTGACGTACCGCCTCGACCGCCTGCGCAGCCCCGGCGCGAATACCGGCCGCAAGGGTCGCCATCAGCGCCACGCCCTCATTGTGGAACGACGCCTGCGCCACGATGGAGCGGGCGGCGCGCACCGCATCGTCGGCCGCGCGCGGAATGCCGCCGGCCGAGCCGATGGCCTGGGCGGCCGCTTCCGTGACGGCGTTGACGCCATCCTGCGCCGACGACATATCGAGGCCGGCGACACCCTCAAGCGCCGCCGCCAGGTCATGCGCGGCGCGGGTGGCGCGCTCGATCGACGCCGGGTCGCGGGCCGCAAGATCGACCGCGTCGGAGCTGGAGAACAGCGAAGTGACGCGGTTCCAGGCCGCGCCCGCCATATCGGCCGCATCGGAGATGAAGCCGACCAGCGTCTCGCCGATGCCGCCGAAAGCGCCGGTGATCGCCTCGATAGGCGACCATTCAAACAGCGCCTGCAACCGCCCCCACACTACATCAACGAGAGCAAGCCCGGCTTCGAAAGGCGCGACCATCGCGCCGGTGACAGCATCCCAGTCAAGCTCGGGTATGACGCCGGACCAGTCGAAGGCAGCAATATTGCCGAACACTTCCGCCCAGCTGAAGCCGGGAATGAAATCGAGCCAGCGGATCGGCAGGAGCCAGGTCGCCCAGTCGAGCACGGTGAACACGCTCGACCATTCGAGCGGCGGTACGAGGGCGGCCCAGTCGAGGTCGGGTATCATGCCCGACCAGTCGAAGCCCTCGCCGAACCATCCGGCGATGGTTTCCCACCAGCCTGAAAGCCAGGTTGAAAAGCCTTCGAACGCCGTTTGAACGTCACCCCACAACGAGACGAAGAAGGCGGAAATCGGCTCCCAATATTGCCAGATCAGATAGGCGGCGGCCGCGATGGCGAGCGCGATCAGCACCACCGGGTTCATCAGGAAGGCCAGCCCCATGGCCCGCGCCGCCGTGGTGACCGCGCGCAGGCCGGCAAGGATCGACCCGCCAAGCGCTACGCCCATGGAGGCGAGGCCGGAGAGCATGGCGGGGATGGCGCTGGCGGCCGCGAGAACCAGTCTGTAAGCCAGGCCAAGCACCGCAGCCGAGGCGGCGACAATCTTCGGCACAAGCCAGATGAACAGCATGCCGATGCGCGAGAGCGCCACCAGGCCCGCGCCGGCCATGGTCCAGAAGCCGCCGATGATCGACAGGATCGGCGCGACGATCGACAGCGCCATGCCGCCCACCAGGGCCATCTTCATCGCCGTCTCGGCGATACCGGGATTGGCCTCGGCCCAGCCCATCAGGTTCTGAACCACCCGCGTTGCGGTGCGAGCGATCTCCGTCATTGTCGGCAGCAAAATGGTGCCGAGGCTGATGTTCAGCCCTTCGATCGCCGAGGCGAACTCAACGCGCGCGCCGCGCAGATTATTGCCCATGTCAGTGGCGACCTGCGCCGCGCGGCCACCCGAATTGGACAGCTGCTCGACATATTCGGCGATCGACGTGCCCTGGGCCAGCATCTCGGCCGCACCCGCCGCCGCCTGCCTGCCGAACACGGTGCCGATGATCTGGAGCTGCTCGGCCGTGCCGAGGTTCTCGATCGCCGAGCCGACATCGCCGATCAGATCGACAATGTTGCGCATATTGCCATCGGCGTCGGAAACGGAAATGCCCAGAGCATCGAGCGTCTTGGCCGCCTGGCCGCCGGGCGCGGCCAGCCGGGTCAACATCGAGCGCAGCGTGGTGCCGGCCTGGCTGGCCTGGATGCCGGCATTGCCGAGCAGGCCCGCCATGGCGGCCGCCTCCTCGAAGCTCATGCCCGCCGCCCGCGCCACCGGGGCGATGTATTTCATCGTCTCGCCGAGCATCGGAATATCGGTGTTGGCGGTGGTGAAGGTTGCGACCATCACGTCCGCCACCCGCGCCATTTCCTCAGCTTCAAGCCCGAAGCCGGACAGGATGTTGGAGGCGATGTCGGCCGCCTGGCCCAGATCGGTCGAGCCGGCCCGCGCCAGTGCCAGCATCGACGGCATTGCCGCAAGCTGCTCGCGCGCCGTGAAGCCCGCCTTGGCGAGAAAGGCCATGCCTTCGGCGGCCTGGCTGGCCGAGAACGCGGTGGACGCGCCCAGCTCGCGCGCCTGGGCCGTCAGCGCCTCGAACTCCTCGCCGGTGATATTGGCGGTGACCGCGCGCACCAGCGCCATGCTCTCCTCGAACTGCGCCGCCACGTCGATCGGCCCGTTGAGCGCCGACATGATCTTGCCTGCCGCCATCTCGGTCAGCGCGCCGGCGGCCGAGGCGCGCGTGCCCCAGTCCATCATCGCCTGCCCGCGCGCCGCCATCCCGTCGAGATTGGTTATGGCCTTCGCCATCTCGCGGGCGGGGCCGGTCAGCTGATCGACCGCCCTGACGATAACCGCGAGATTGAAAATGCTGTCCATATCGGGCTAGACTTTCGGATTGGCAGAAAAGAAAGGGTCGGGCTGTGGAAATTCTGTTTCTGTTCTTCATCCTCTTCGGCGTTGGCGCGGTGCTGGGCCTCGCCTATGTCGGCGTCGTCGCCATCTACCGGACCATTCGCGGTTCCATCTGGTTTGCGAAGGAGATGAAGCGCGCAAATGGCGAGGCATGGGCGAAAGCTAAAGCCGACCATGCGGCCGCCCAGGCTAAGAAGGCCGAGAAGCGCGCTCGCGCGCTTCCCTGATCGCCTCGTTGGTCGCCCTTGCGTGCTCGCCGGCCTCTTCCAGCCAGTCGGTCAGGTCGGCGATCTCCATCCCGTCGATCTCGGCCGCCGACCATCCCGTCACCGTCACGAGCTGGAAAGCATCCCTTGGGGTAGGGACTTTCCCGGCAGCGCGCCCATGATCGCCCCCACATCGTCCATGTCCATGTCGTCAAGGTCTTCCGGCAGCACCGGCTTACCGTCGATCTCGGTCAGCTGCGCCGCCAGCGCCATCGCATAGCCGATCGGGTCCTGCGCCGGGTTCACATGGCGCGCCGCGATCCGCATGTCCTTGCCCTTGCCCTTGCGCACCGTGGCAACCTGGCCCGACGATGGCAGCGTGATTTCCTTCACGTCGCCGGCCGGTACTTCCTTCGCAACTTCGGTCTTTTCGGTCTTGTCGTTCACGAGCCTGTCTCCTGCATGGCCTGATGAGTGGATGACGGCGGCCGGGCGGTCAGGCCACGCCGGCCCGGCCGCCGCCATCGCTACGCCCCGATATTGAGGCGATAGGTGGCGAGCACGTCATCGCCCGCGACCTTGTAGATGTTGTTGAGCACGTCGATCTCGAAGATCTGTTGCTTATCGATCTCCATAGCCGCGTAATAGACCGACAGGGCCGTATCCACGACCACCGGCTCATGCTGCTTGAAGCTGCCGAGCGGGAACTCCTTGAACGCCGCCGTCATCATCACCATCACCGGGACCTCGGTCGTGCGGCCCTGTCCGGTGTAGGTTTCGAGGCTCGACCGCGTCTGGAGCTGGACGGTCTTGAATGGGTGAACCGCCGATCGGAGCACTTCGATATAGAAAGAGGTCCATTTGATCTTGGCCTCCATCTTGTCGACGCCGGCGAAGAACTCGGCGGTGCCGACCATGCCGAGAGCCTTGTGCTCGGCCATCTTGTGCTTGACCTGCGGCAGCTCCACTTCCTCGGCCCGGCCGAGAAGGGAGTTGCCGTTCATGTAGACATTCGCGTTGGTGACGCGATTGATCGCGATCTTGTCGTTCATGGCTTGTCGCCTCCTTACGCGCCGCCGCCGAGCTGGCGCAGCATCTCGATGTTGATGAAGCTCTCGAAGGTGATGCGCTCGGCCGGCGTCGGCGGCATGAACTCGATGTCGAAGACGAGATGCCCCAGCGCCAGCTGGGTCGGTTCGTTCTTCGCCGGATCGTAGATGCACTTGCCGTCGATCAGCGCGCCGCGCCCGATCAGCGTGCGCATGAAGGCGTTGACGCTCTCCTTGATGTCATCAATCAGCGCGTCGTTGATCGGCCGGTCGATGAACTGGAGCATCGAATATTCGACGCTCTCATGCAGCACGTCCGCCGTGCGGCGCACATTGATGAAGTTCTTCGGGTGGGTGACGGTCGGCCAGGCCGCCGAGCGGTTGCCCCAGCTGCGCAGGCCGGTCCCGAACGAATTGAACAGCGTCACGATGCCGTTCTCGTTCAAGAGGTTCACCTCGGTGGTCGGGTCGTTGATCATCGCCGAGAGCTTGCGCTCGACGCCGATGATGCCCTTGATCTCGTTGTTGGACGGGCTCCACCAGTAACCGCGATCATTGTCCACCGCGCAGATGACGCCGGCCAGCCGCTGACTGAACGGCTCCAGCCGCTCGCTATCGGTGGCGATGTCATAGACCTTCAGGTGCGGATAGCACAGCACCATGCGCTCGGAGGAATAGTTGAAGTTGATCGAGCCGTTCGGGCCGCGCCCGGCGATGGCGTCGGCAAAGGTGGTGCCGATCGGCGCGTCGACCAGCGCGACGGCGCGCAGCTTGTGCGCCATGACGTTCAGCTCGGTCGCCACCGCGTTGAGCGTGCCGTAGACCGGCGCGATCAGGATTTTGGCGAAGAAGCCCATGTCATTATAGGTGTCCTGAAGCGCCTGAAGGCCGGTGCGGTTGCCCGCCGCATCGACCGTGCCGATGATGTCAGACGGCATGACCTTTTCGATATCGGCGTAGTCGTAGGCGACCTTCACCGAGGCCAGCGCCGCGATCGCGCCGCCAGTCAGACGCGTGACGACGCCGGCCACCGGATCGACCTCGTAATCGACACCCGCTTCATGGGTGGTCTCGCCATCCGAGGATTTGACCACAAGATTGAACACGCCCTGATGATCGAGGGTGAGGCGGCCATCCGCAGCGAAAGCCCCGGCGACCTCCTCCTGGGAAGAGGAGTGCTTGTCGGGATCGAAGACGTTGACGACGATGGCGATGCCGCGACCCTGATCGAAGATCGCGTCGAGCGCCTGGGGGATCGTATAACCCTCCATCTGCGGCCCGAAATACTGCGCCGCGTCCCGATCAGACAGGACCAGCACCGGATCGTTGACGCTGGCGAGCGTCCCGTCGACCGCGAAGATCGGCGCGGTGCCGACCAGGCCGACCACAGCGGTCTTCACGCCCCGGATCGGGCGTGGCCCCTTGTCGATCTCGATGGTCTCGACGCCATGCAGGAAATTGGCGGCCATTACTTGCTCTCCTTCTCGGCAGGCTTGGCGGGAGCCTTGGCGGCGCGCGCGGGTCGATCGGCGACAGGCGCGAGCCTGCCTTGCGCGATCAGGCTCTTCACCCAGTCATTGTTGTCAGGCAGGGTGACTTCCCGGCCGTTCATGAGGATCACGTCCGTACCGTCGCCCAGTGTGGCGGCGGACATCGGCCCCTTGTAGATGAACTTACCCATTGGCTTTCGAACCTCCGTTATGCCGGGTTTCAGTCGTCATCAGGCGCAGGCGCATCGCCGCCGTCATCGCCATCATCATCGTCACCGCCATCGCCGCGCGGCGCTTGCGTGGTGCCGAAATCGTCTTCGGTATTGATCCGCTTGAGCAGCGGCAGGTCTTCCTCCTCGGCGCATTCCACCACCGTGGTGGCGCACGCCATGGTCATGACGTAGGTCCAGACGCCCTGGCGCTGGTCGAGGAACTGCTCGCGCACCGGCATCATCTTGCGGCAGGCAGGCGGCTGCCAGCCGGTCAGGATCAGGCGCACCGCGTCGAGCACGTCATAGGCACCGGCGTGATCGCGCAGGTTGCGCATCACCAGCGTGATGTCCCATTCGATGCGCCGCTCCTGCACCACCAGGTCCGTGGCGCGCGGCTGCGAATAGGTCGAGCGCCCGAAGGCGACCAGCACCGCGCCCTTCGGGTGGTGCATGTTGTAGGTGTCGGGCTTGTCGGGAAACGCCTCGACCTTGACGCCGGCGAGCTGCGCGGCGAGGCGCTCGACAATGGCCTTTTCGATTTCGCCGATCATTTGCGCACCGCCAAGGCCAGGTGGTCGGTCAGAATTTCGCCGATCATGGTGCGATCGTCGGCGCTGACGCCAAGATAGGGCCGCGCCGGGATCGTCACCTTGCGGCCGCGCCCGGCCTTGCCGCCGAGCTGATGGATGCGCGCATAGATGCGGTTGGTGCCGACCTCGGCCTGAAGGCGCGATGAGGCATAGGTCAGCGAGGCATAAAGATGTCCCTTGTCGCGCAGCTTGCGCGCGCTGGAGCCGCGCCGCAGCAAAGTGGCGGCCGAATGCGCGGCCCACGGCACGCCGTCAGGCCCAGCCTCGGCCTCGAAACGCTGCTCGGTGGTCGCCAGCAGCGCCGATCCGATCTCATCGAAAGCCGGCTTCAGGTTGGCGGTCACCGCCAGCAGGCGCGTCAGCGCATCGCGGAAGCCGTCATCCTGGACCGTGATCGCAACCTTGACGCCAGCCATCAGTACCCCCGCAACCGGTCGCGCGAAAAGGTGCGAGCTGGCCCCTCGCGCATCGTTGGCCCACCGGCCGGCTGCACGGTTTCATGGGCGGGCGTCAGGCCCAGATTGATGTCGCCGGTGGAAACGGCGCGCAGGAACTTGATCGCGTCCTCATAGCGCTTGCGCTGATCTTCCATCACGTCGACCTGGCGCAGCGAGAGGAGCCGATACATCGCGATGTTGCACGCGATGATGCGCAGCGAGCGCGGCGGGTTCGGAAGGGGCAGGCGATACCGCCCCTCCAGATAGCCGTCGATCTCATCGGACGCATCCTCCAGGGCACGAGCGAGCGCCTCGGTCCTGATGCTTTCGACATCGGGATCGGTGACCTCCTTGAGCTGCTGCTCGGAGAAGCGGTCGATCATGTCCTGGGCGGTTGCGTAGGCCATCGGTCAGCTCGCAGCCTTTCCGCCACGGCCGCCGGTCGGCTTTTCGTCCGGCACGTCGATCTCCAGCTCCTGAACGACAAGAAGATCGTCGCTCTTGAGCTGCTCGATCTGCTCTTTCGAAAAGACGTCGAGCGGATGGTCGACCGGGCTGGCCGGGTGGTCGATGCCAGCGCGGCGGCGGCCGTCGCGCTTGGCGGTGATGCGGAGAATTGTCAGCTTTGCCATGGATCAGCCCCCCCTCACGCCAGCCAGGGGCAGACGAGAAGCTCGGCCGTGCCCTTGTAGACGTTGGTCGCACCGGCCGCATCGCGATCGGCATTGAGGATTTCGAGCGCCGGCCCTTCCAGAGAAGGCGGAACGACGAGCAGCTTGGGCGTGAGACCCAGCGGGCGGCCGTAATCGCCCTTCATCCCGGACAGCGCCTCGCGGGCCGTCTTGTAGCTGGCCTTGTCGAGGGTCTGCTTGGAGCCGTAGGCGAACTGCCAGAAGCCGAAACCGACATTGGATCGTCCATCGACGCCGTAGACGAACTCCTTGCGGTTGAACACGTTATCGTCGGTCGGCGCGTCCTGGCGCACCATGTCGTAGTCCTTGCGCACCTGGTAGATGATCGGCTTGAGCGTGCGGCTGTCATCGATCAGGAACCACGGCGTGCCGGAGCCGCCGCCGGTGTTGGAGACGGAAATCGTCTTGCCGTCCGCATCGAGCACCGGATGATCGGTGTCGAAGAAATTCTGCCCGTCATAGCAGAGCGACGTGAAGCCAGCCTTGAGCAGCTCGAACACGAGCTGGTTGGGATGCGCGGCGACCGAGCGGCCCATTTCCTCGAACAGCGGCGCATAGACGCCATACTGATCGTCATCAATGTCCTCGCGCGGAACGGCGATGGTGCCTTCCCACGTCTTGTTCTTGATGGCGTAGTCATGGAGCTGGATGCCATGAACGACGCGATCGCCGATCCACTCGCGCAGGTTCG
>Ga0265293_10006208_pt1 | contig 19291 bp, 16 predicted proteins | sample Munlanlewell138R_FD_192505 | JGI IMG/M metagenome (GOLD analysis project Ga0265293, IMG submission 192505) | Leachate microbial communities from a municipal landfill in Southern Ontario, Canada - Leachate well 138R | ecosystem: Engineered > Solid waste > Landfill > Unclassified | place: Canada... | reverse complement strand
GGAATGACCCGGCGCGAAACACAGCATGAGCACCACGGCGGTGGTCTGCGTATGCAGATCCACCACTTCGTCGGGCGTCAATCCGCAATGCTGCGCCACCGCCTCCAGATCGGGGCCGAACTCGCCCCCATAGCAGACAGGGATCACGAGCGCGTCGCCGCTGACAGCCGCTGTCGGCTTGAAGGTGGCGAACGCCTCGGCGACCAGGCGCCGCATCGCCACGTGCGGCAGCTCGCCGTCGCGCGCGGGCGCCAGATCGGGCCGGTAATGCACCCCTACCGACGCCAGCGCCGGCACCAGATCGGTAATACAGCGATGGCCCGCCGCGCGCAGGTGGGCGGCAAACGCCGCCGCCTGCGCATTGACGTCCAGCGACAAGCTGCGCCCGAATTCCACGACCAGGTAATACTCGCTGCATGCAATGCACCGTACGTCGGGCGGCAGGCCGTGAGCCTGCGCCGCCTCGGCTAGCTGCGAATCAGCGCAGGCAGCCATGTCACGACTCCGGGGAACATATACAGCAGCCACACGCCCACCAGCATCAGCAGGAACATGGGGAACGCGGCCCTGGTGATGTAGGGCAGGCTGCGGCCCGTCATGCCTTGCAGCACGAACAGGTTGAAGCCGATGGGCGGCGTGATCTGCGCCATCTCGACCACGAACACCAGGAAGATGCCGAACCAGATCGGATCGATGCCCGCCGCATGTATCGTCGGCATGATGACGCCTATCGTCAGCACGATCATCGAAATGCCTTCGAGGAAGCAGCCGATCAGGATGTAGAACACCATGAGGATCAGCAACAACTCGAAATTGGTCAAGCCGAGCGAACTGATCCATTTCGCCACCTGCGCGGGCAATCCCAGATAGCCCATGGTCAGCGTCAGGAAGGCCGCACCCGACAGGATCAGCGCCATCATGCAATACAGCTTGGTGGCGCCCATAACCGACGCCTTGAACGATGCCCAGCTCAACGAGCCTTGAGCCGCCGACAGCAGCAGCGATCCCACCACGCCGACCGCGGCGGCTTCCGTGGCCGTCGCGAAGCCCGTATAGATCGATCCCAGCACCACGAGAATCAAGAGGATGACGGGGATCAAGCCTGATGCCGCCCTCAGTTTCTGCAGCAGCGGGATGCGCGCTTCGCGCGGCGGAATCTGGTCGGGATGCAGCAGCGACCAGATCATGATGTAGCCCGAGAACAAGCCGGCCAGCATCAGGCCTGGAAGAACGCCCGCAATGAACAAGTGCGCGATCGACACCTCGGTCATCACGCCGTAGACGATCATGATGATCGAAGGCGGTATCAGCAAGCCCAGCGTACTGGCGCCCGCCAGGGTGCCGATGACCATCTTGTCCGGATAGCCGCGCTTGCCGAGCTCCGGCAAGGTCATTTTTCCGACCGTGGCGCAGGTCGCCGCGCTGGAACCGGACACCGCCGCGAAGATGGTGCAACCCATCACGTTGGTATGCAGCATGCGCCCGGGCAGCCCCTGCATCCAGGGCGCCAGCCCCCTGAACATCTCTTGGGACAGGCGCGTGCGATACAGGATCTCGCCCATCCACAGGAACAGCGGCAGCGCCGTCAACGTCCAGCCCGAGGACGAGCCCCATATGGTGGTCGCCATGGCGCCGCCCGCCGAATTGCTCGACACCACCAGCATCGCCACCCAGGCGACGCCCGACAGCGTCAGCCCCACCCAGACGCCTGCGCCCAGCAGCGCGAACAGCGCCACCAGCAGCAACAGGGAAATCATTAGTTCATTCATGGCGATCGCCTCCCCATACGGCGTTCAGGCTCGGGATTGGATAGATATGGCTCATGGGGCTACTCGCTGTGACGCACGTCATCGATCGATCCATCCCAGAATCGTCCATGGAGCAACGCCTGGATGCATTGGTCCACGGTCGCCACGAAGAAAATCGTATTGCCCACGGCCATGGCGATCTGCGGTATCCACAGCGGCGTGGCGTCGTTGTTGATGGAGATGTCCATGTACTGGTAGGATTCCCACGCCTGCTCTATGCTGTAGTAGCACAGCAGGCCCACCAGCACCACGCTGATCGCCAACGCGGGCAGCTCGACCCAGCGGCGACGCTGGCCGGTGCCCAAGGCTTGCAGCAGCATCACCACCCGGATATGCCCGCCTTCCCGCAAGGTATAGGCCATGCCCAGGAAACCGCAGGTGGCCATGGCGTAGCCCGCGTAGGCATCGATCCCGATGATGTTCAGCGCCCCGAACTGGCGCCCCAGGATCGACGCCACCACGGCCAGCAGCAAAGCGATCAGGCCCAGGCCGGCCACGGCTCCCGCCGCGTTATACAAGGCATCGAGCGCGCGCCGCATCCTAGCGACCTTCCGCCTGGGCCTTGCGATAGGCATCCACCAACTGCTTGCCGTCGTCGCCCGCCTGCTTGATCCACTCTTCAAGGATGACGTCGCCCACCTTGTCCAAGTCCTTGCTCAACTGCTCGGACGGCTCCAGCACTTTCATGCCGTTGTCCGACAAACTCTTTTTGTCTTCTTCGCTCGTGACCCGGGCCATATCCCAACCCCGGGTCTCGGCCGTGGCCGCCGAGTCCAGCAACGCTTTCCGGAGTTCCGGCGCCAGCGCGTCGAACGCCTTCTTGTTGACCACGACCGCATTCTTGGGCAGCCATGCCTTCACGTCATAGAAATGGGTGAGATGCTCGTAGGTCTTGGTGGCGCGCCCCGTCGTGGCCGAGGACATATAGCTGTCCACGACGCCCGTGGCCATGGCCTGCGCCAGCTCGGCGGCCGAAATATTCACCGCCTGGGCTTCGAGCAACTGGCCCACGCGATACGTCCCGGGGCTGTATGCGCGCCATTTCAGGCCCTTGAAGTCGGCGCCGGAATTCAGGTCGCGCTTGGTATAGATGCCTTGCGCGGGCCACGGCACCGTGTACAAAATCATCAAGCCCTGCTTGGCAAGGTATTTTTCCAAGAGCGGCTTTTGCACCTCGTACAGGCGCCGCGCGTCTTCTTCATTGGTGGCCAGGAACGGCACGTTGTCCGCGCCGAAGATGGGCCATTCGTTCTGGTACTGCGACAGCACGAACTCGCCTATGGGCGCCTGGCCGCTCTGGATGGCCCGCTTGATCTCGGCCTGCTTGAACAGGGAGCCGCTGTTGTGCACGGCGATGGTGAACTGGCCGTTGCTGGCTTGCGCCACGTCCTTGGCGAACAGCTCCAGATTCTTCACGTGATGGTCAGTGGGCAGGTAAGGCGTCGGCAGATCCCATTTGACCTGCGCGGCGGCGGTACCGGCCAAGCCCAGCATCACGCAGGCCGACAAGCCCGCCGTCATTTTTTTCCAGTTCCTCATGACCTCAGTCTCCTTAATCAAAAAGTACTTCGATGATGGTGTATCGAAGCCCCACACATCCGGCCGGTATCAGCCCGATAGCGGAACAGTTTCAGGAACCGGCGTCAGGAATTCGCCGGTTTCCAGGAATGAAATCGCATTGCGGGCGACTAGTTCCGCCATATCGCGTCGGGTTTCGCGGGTTGCGCTGGCCATGTGCGGCGTCAGCGACACTTGGTCCATCTCCGTCAGCGCCGGCGGCGCTCCTGGCTCGTCATCGAGCACGTCGAGTCCGGCCCCGCCCAGGGCGCCTTCCCGCAGCACACGCAACATGGCCGCCTGATCCACCACGGAGCCGCGCGCGATATTGACGAGGATGCCTTTCGGACCCAGCGCGCGCAGCACGTCCTCGGACACCAGGTGCCGGGTCTGCGCCCCGCCCGGGCAAGCCACGATGAGAAAATCCGCCCACTCGGCCAGGGCGATCAGCGACGGCTCGAAGCCATAGGACGCATCCCGCACCACTCTGCGATTGGTATAGCGGACGTCCATGCGAAAGCCCGTCCCGCGCTCGGCGATTGCCTGCCCGATGCGCCCCAGGCCCAGGATCCCCAGGCGCTTGCCCCAGACGCGGGTCGACAAGGGGAACGCACCCAGGGTGCGCCATTGGCCGGTCTTGACATAGCGATCCGCGACAGCCGTGCGCCGCGCGGCGCTCAACAGCAGCGCCCAGGCCATGTCGGCCACGCAGTCGTCCAGCACACCGGGCGTGTTCGCCACGACGATGCCGCGCTCGCGCGCGGCCGCGATGTCCAGCGTATCGTAGCCCACGCCCCAACTGCTGACTGCCTCGAGCTCGGGCAACAACGCCATCGCCTCGGCCGAAAATCCCTTGCGCACCGACGTGATCGCCATCCGGGCGGAGCGGGCCGGCGCCACGACCCGCGGCGTCAGCTCGGGCTCGTCCCAAACCCGCAGGACCCGATAGCGCCGGGCCAGGTCATCATCCAGATCCGCGCCCAGCGACGCCCACTGGATCACGTCATAGTCAGCCTGCATGATCCTGCCCTTTTGCGGGAATGTATCCCGCGGCGGCGGCGGCCTCGGCGAAGCTGACGCCGTCGCGAACGCTTTGCTCGACCCGTTCATCGACCGCCAGCGCCGCCCGCGCCAGGGACAAGACTTCATCCACCCGCGCGCGCGGCACGACCACGATGCCGGTATCGTCGGCCACGACCAGATCGCCTTGCGCGACCTGGATCCCGCCTATCGTGACGACGCCGCCCATCTCGGTCAGTTTCAGCCTGCGCTTGCCCGTCAGGGGCGTCACGTGCCGGCTGGCCATCCACAAGCCCGCGGCCTGGATTTCATCCACATCCCGGCAAGCGCCGTCTATCACTACCGCCAATGCATTGCGGCCCACGGCGGCCAAGGAGGCGATCCCGCCGAACGTGGAAATGGGAGCGCCGCTGGCATCGACCATGAGCACGGTCTGCGGCCCCGTGGCCGCCACCAGGCGGCCCACCGCGAAATCCACCGGCTCGAAATCCCCCAACCGGCCCGAGACATGCCGCGCCGTGGCCGCGAAGCCGGCGATCCGGCCGCTTCCCGAGCGCTGGACCAGGCCCTGGACGACGCCGGGCAAACCCGAAGCGTCCAACGCATCGGCCCACGTGCTGCTGGGGATGCCCGCGCATTGCGCCAGCAACGCTTTATCTTCAAGTTCGCGCATGATTTCTCCCGATGCCGATAACTATTTCTTCTTGCAGGATTATGCGTCAGCAAAATCATAGACACAAATCGATATTTCCATCGTATTATTAGTCTATGGCTATTAAAATAAAATTTCGTCCGCTGAAAGCCTTCCTGCTGGCGATAGAAACCCAATCATTCACGCGGGCAGCCCAAAGGCTGGGGGTCACGCAACCCTCTTTCACCGCCTTGATCCGGGACCTGGAAAATTCGCTGGAACTGCAATTGTTCGAGCGAACGACACGGCGCATCACGCTGACGAATGCGGGGCAGGATCTGTACGATCGCGTCCTGCGCCCCGTCACCGACCTGGAGGAAGCCTATCGCAGCATGTCGGATCTGGCCGCGGTCCGGCGCGGCGCCATCGCCGTCGGCGTCCTGCCTTCCACCGCGCTGACGCTGATTCCGCCCACACTAAGACGCCTGCGGGAACGACACCCGTCCCTGACGACCCGGGTGGTCGAGGCCCATAACGACGAGCTCATCAACATGCTGCACACGAATCAGGTGGAGTTCGCCCTGGGAGCAATACTGGACAAGACGCCCAACCTCGAGGCCGTGCCCCTGCTGCAGGACAACTTCGTCGTCGTATTCCCACCGGATCACCCCGCGCGGCACCTCGACAGCCTGCATTGGGCCGACCTGATTCCCTACGACCTCATACTCCTGTCCAAGGGTTCCAGCGCCCGGCAGCTATTCGACCGGGCCGTGGGCGTCAACGCCCCCGGATCGGGCCTGCGCTTCGACGTCACGAACATGACGACCGCCATCCAGCTGGTGCGCCAATCGCTGGGAATCGCGGTACTGCCGCAACTGGCCTTGCCGGCGCTGCTGGACTCGACCCTGAAATACCGGCCCATCGAAGACGAAAGCGCCAGCCGCACGATCGGCATCCTGCGCCGGCAGGACCGCACCATGCAGCCCGCCGGCAAGGCGTTTCTCGAGCAAATCCAGGCCGTGGTACGGCAGCTGAATCCGCACGACGAAGCCGGTGCGGCGCAAGCCGACGCCCCGTCGCAGGACGTGGCGCCCTAAGCCTTGTCCTCAGGCCTGCCCTTGCCCGTACACCGGCGTCAGCCAGCGCTGGTAGCGCGCATCGCCGCCCCGGATCACGGAGTCGTACGCATCCCATAGGCGATGCGTCACCGGCCCCACCGAGCGATCGCCCACGGGGAAGCGATCCACCGACAGGATGGGGCTGATTTCCAGACCGCTGCCGCACAGGAACGCTTCGTCGGCGATGTACAGCTCGCTGCGGTCGATCTCGCGCTCCTGGACCTCGATGCCCTGGTCCCGGGCCAGTTCGATGAGGGTCTGCCGCGTGATGCTGATGAGGATGGACGCGGTTACCGGCGGCGTCACCAGCACGCCGTCCTTGACCATGAAGAAGCACGAATTGCCCCCTTCGGAGACCTTGCCGTTGAAGGTCAGGAACAAGGCTTCGTCATAGCCGTTTCGGCGGGCTTCGAGCACGCCGAAACGGCTGTTGTGATAGTTGGCTCCCGCCTTGATGCGCGGCGGCGCCACCCGATCGTCCAGCCGCAGCCAGGAACTGACCGACGCGTGCTTGACGCGTTCCTCCAGGTTTTTGGCGCCGCGCGGCGTGGCGATGCACACCAGAGAGGCCGGCCCAGTGGTTTCGCTGAAGCCGTCGCCCACGACGAAAATGCTCAACCGGATGTGGGAATCGCCCTCGATGTTATTGCCGCGCACCGTGCTCAGCACCGCGTCGGCCAATTCATCCTGGCTGTAGTCGCAGTCGATCTGCATCATGCGCGCCGATTCTTGCAGGCGCTGCAAATGCTCGTGCATGCGAAACACGGTACTGCCGCCCGACACGCCTCGATACGTGCACAAGCCCTCGAAAACGTTCGAACCGTATTTGACCGCGACCGACGAAACGTGCAGCCGGGCATCGGCGGAAGGGATCAATTTCCCATCGAAATAAATCAAACCTGGCGTAGACAAGTGAATCTCCATTCAAGACCGCAAAGGGAAGGCCGCCATGGCCGTCCCACCCCAACAACCCTGTAGCCCGCGCCCGCCGAGGCGAGCCGTCGGGCCCGCAACCCGTCAACGAGGCGGCAGCATCTGCTCGAAGTAGGCCGCGCCCGACTGCAAATGCACCTGTAGCGCGCGCTGCGCGCCGGCGCCGTCCGCATGCTCGATGTGATCGACGATACGCCCATGCTCTTGCAGGAACTGCGCCATGCGCTCGGGGTGCACCGTATGAAACCCGAAGCCGGCAAGCATGACGTAGCCCTGCAGACGGTCCCAGGCCCCGAGCATCAAGCCGTTGCCGCCGGCCTCGACGATCCGGCGGTGAAAATCCCTGTTGGCGTCGACCCAAGCGCCCGGATCCCTGGCGGAGGCAATGCGGCGCTGCTCGGCCAGCTGCGCGCGCAATTGGGCGACCAGCGCGCCGCGCGCGGCTTGGTTCGATGCCGCCACGCGCACGCAGTGCGCTTCCACGCAGCTTCGCAACTCATACGCCTGCCGCGACCGCTCGGCCGTCAGCGCCGAGATGCGCACGCCCGCATTGCGGGCGAATTCCACCAGCCCCTCCTGGGCCAGCTGCAACAGGGCTTCGCGCACCGGAGTGCGCGATACGCCGACCTGATCCGCGATGACCTGCTCGGAGACCAACGTCCCCTGAGCCAGGCGGCCGCGGACGATGGCGTCACGTATACCTGCGTACACTTGCTCGCGCAGCGACGGGTATTTTTGGATGGACGCGATCGACATGCGGGCTGGCTCCTGGAAATTTCTTTGGAATGTAGCATGCTACATACGGCATATCAATACAAAGCGACGGATGCGTTGCGGCGCATGATGCGCCGGGCTACCGTGGACGCCCTGTTTGCGCCCAGGCCTACTTGAATGCCGTCTCGATGAAACTGCGTAGCTTACGGGAATGCAGGCGTTCTCTCGGCATGTCACGCAGATTCTCCAGCGCCCGTATGCCGATGTGCAGGTGTTGGCCGACTTGAGTGCGGTAAAACTCGCTGGCCATGCCAGGCAGTTTCAGCTCGCCGTGCATGGGCTTGTCGGACACGCACAACAAGGTGCCGTACGGCACCCGGAAACGGAAGCCGTTGGCCGCGATCGTCGCCGACTCCATGTCCAGAGCGATGGCGCGCGACTGCGACAGCCGCTGGACCGGCTCGTCGTGATCACGCAATTCCCAGTTGCGGTTGTCGATGGTGGCCACCGTCCCGGTGCGCATGATTTTCTTCAGGTCCCAGCCCGACACGCCGGCGACTTCTTCGACCGCCTGCTCCAGCGCGACCTGGATCTCCGCCAAGGGCGGCACCGGCACCCAGGTCGGCAAATCGGCATCCAGCACGTGGTCCTGCCGCACATAGCCGTGCGCCAGCACGTAGTCGCCCAGCCGCTGCGTCGTGCGCAAGCCCGCGCAATGCCCCAGCATCAGCCACGCCGAGGGGCGCAGGACGGCCACGTGGTCCGTGATGGTTTTCGCATTGGAAGGCCCCACGCCGATGTTGATCAAGGTGATGCCCATATGGCCTTCGCGCACCAGATGGTAGGACGGCATTTGCGGCAAGCGCACCAGCGGCGCGCCCGATCGCGGCGCATCCGATCCGGCCGGCGTCACGATATTGCCCGGCTCGACCAGAGCCGTGTAGCCGTTTCCGCCCTGCGCCAGCATGTCCTTGGCCCACAGGCAAAACTCGTCGATATAGAACTGATAGTTGGTGAACAGGACGAAGTTCTGGAAATACTGCGGCGCCGTCGCGGTGTAATGCTGCAGCCGGTGCAGCGAATAGTCCACGCGCGGCGCCGTGAACGGCGCCAGGGGGCGGGGATCGTCGGGCATGCCCCGCCAGGTGCCGTTGACGATCGCATCGTCCGTCACCGACAGATCGGGCACGTCGAAGTGATCGCGCAGCGTATCGCCCAGGCGGTCGGAATAGACGCCTTCGACATAATTGCCGTCGGTAAAGCAAAAATGCAGGGGGATGGGCATGTCCGACTCGCCAATCTCCACCGGCACGCCGTGATTCTTGATCAGCAGGTCGATCTGCTCTTGCAGATAATCGAAGTACAAGCCGGGCTGCGTCACTGTCGTCGCATAAATGCCAGGTTCCACCACGTGCCCGTATGCCAGCCGGGTATCCACCTCCTGATAGGTGTCGACCTTGATGCGTATCGCCGGATAGCAGGCGCGCACCCGCTGCTTCTCGGTAAGACGCCCCTGCACGAACTGGGTGAACGCGTCGCGGATGAACGTCGTATTGCGCGTGTATATATCCACCAGACACTGCGTGGCCTGCCGGGCATCCATGAAGCCGGTGAAGGGAATCAGCGGCGGCAAGCGCGCGGGTTCTGAAGGTTTGGAAAAATCGTACATGAAGCACACAGGTAAAAAACGACAGTGTAAAGACACACCATGACATTGCGGGAACGGCGAGCCGTCCCCTTCCAGCGGAAGATGCGCGCCGACAAGGGAAAGTGTTGCGCATCCTATAGGATTGCCGGCCTTATGGGAAGCACGCCGTGCCTTTTGACGTGGCGGGTCAACTGACCAGTTGGTCCATGAACAGGGCCAGCGCGACGTCGCGCTCGGTGACGCCTTTTGCGTCATGCGTCGTCAAGGTCACGTTGACGCGATTGTACGTGTTCGACCATTCCGGATGGTGATCCAGCTTTTCCGCCTGCATGGCCACGCTGGCCATGAAGCTGAACGCCTCGTTGAAGTTCTTGAACACGAACGTCTTGGCGATCGCATCGCGCTCGGCGACGACCGACCAGCCCTCCAGCAACAATAATGCGGAAGGGGCGCCGATCAATTTGTTTTGATGCTTCATATTCCGTCATCCTTGGGAAGTTAGCGGTACATGTCATCCCTCACGCCCTTTACCTACATAAGCGTACTTAATATTCAATCCATTTTGAACTTCAGGTTCTTGGTGTTTCAACTTCCGAGACATTGAGCGCCGCCGAGAAAGCGGCCATAATGGCTCAACCCATCCTTGAAGTGTACGCGAGCCTTATTACATTACGCTACCGCGGGGATGGTCCGAACTCTCTTTTGCCTATTCCGAAATCGAAGGACTCTCGATGACCGACAGAATCACCCGCCACCGCCTGCGAATCTCCCCCGAGCTCCATCAATTCGTCCAGGACGAAGCGCTGCCGGGCACCGGCGTCGACCCCGAGGCCTTCTGGCTTGGACTGGACAAGCTGGTTCACGATCTGGCTCCGCGCAACCGCGCCTTGCTGGCCGAACGCGACCGGCTGCAAAAAGCCATCGACGACTGGCACCGGCAGCATCCCGGCCCCATCGCCGATCCGACCGGCTACCAGACCTTCCTGCGCCAAATCGGCTATCTGTGCGACGCGCCGGGCCACGTCGCCATCGACACCCGCGACGTCGACACCGAAATCACCCGGCAGGCAGGCCCCCAGCTGGTCGTGCCGATCACCAATGCCCGTTATGCGCTCAATGCCGCGAATGCGCGTTGGGGCAGCCTGTACGACGCCCTGTATGGCACCGATGCCGTCCCCGAAGACGACGGCGCGACGCGCGGCGACGGCTACAACCCCCGGCGCGGCGAAGAAGTCATCGCCTGCGGCCGCCGACTTCTGGATGCGACCATCGCCCTGGCCGACGGCTCGCACGAAGATTCGATTCGCTATGCCCTGGCCGACGGCGTGCTTCAGGTCGATTTGAAGGATGGGCGCACGACCACCCTCCAGCATGCCGATCGCCTGGTGGGGTATCGCGGCGACCCCGCCCGGCCCGAGGCCCTGATCTTCAGGCACAACGGCCTGCATTTCGAGCTGCAGATCGACAAGGCCCACCCCATCGGCCGGCAGGACGGCGCCGGCGTCAAAGACATCCTGCTCGAAGCCGCCCTGACCACCATCATGGACTGCGAAGACTCCGTCTCCACCGTCGATGCCGAGGACAAGGTCTGCGCTTACCGCAACTGGCTGGGACTCATGAAAGGCACGCTGCAGGAATCCGTCACTAAGGGAAGCAAGACTTTCATCCGCTCGCTCAATGCGGATCGCGACTACACCGATCTGCAGGGCCGCGCCCAGTCTCTGCCCGGGCGCTCCCTCATGTTCATCCGCAACGTCGGCCATTTGATGACCAACCCCGCGATATTGGATGAAAGCGGCCAGGAAGTACCCGAAGGCATCATGGACGCCGCCTGCACCGTCCTGATCGCCATCCACGATCTCAAAAAGCGCGGCAATTCGCGCAGCGGCTCGGTCTACATCGTCAAGCCCAAAATGCACGGCCCCGACGAGGTCGCCTTCTCGTCCGAACTGTTCGGGCGCGTGGAAGCCATGCTGGGCCTGCCGGCCAACACAGTAAAAATGGGAATCATGGACGAAGAGCGCCGCACCAGCGTCAACCTGAAAGCCTGCATCGCCGCCGCCCATCAGCGCGTCGCCTTCATCAACACGGGCTTCCTGGACCGCACGGGCGACGAGATCCATACCTCGATGGAAGCCGGCCCCATGGTGCGCAAGGGCGACATGAAACGCAGCGTCTGGATCGACGCCTACGAGCGCAACAACGTTCAAGTCGGCCTGCAATGCGGCTTGCGCGGCCGCGCCCAGATCGGCAAAGGCATGTGGGCCATGCCGGACCTGATGGCCGACATGCTCGAACAGAAGATCGGCCATCTGAAAGCCGGCGGCAATACCGCATGGGTGCCGTCGCCCACCGCGGCCACGCTGCACGCTCTGCATTATCACGAAGTAAACGTCCAGGACATCCAGCGCGACATGGAAGGCAAGTACGAAGACCTGCTCGACAAGCTTCTGACCATACCGGTCGCCGCCGGCATCAACTGGTCCGCGCAAGAGATCCAGCAGGAACTGGACAACAACGCGCAAGGCATCCTAGGCTACGTCGTGCGCTGGATCGACCAGGGCGTGGGCTGCTCGAAAGTGCCCGACATCCACAACGTCGGCCTGATGGAAGACCGCGCCACGCTGCGTATTTCCAGCCAACACATGGCCAACTGGCTGCGTCACGGGATCGTGACGCGCGAACAAATCATCGAAACGATGCGGCGCATGGCGGCCGTGGTGGACGGACAGAATGCGGGCGATCCCGCTTACCGTCCCATGGCGGGAAACTTCGATTCATCCTGCGCCTTCAAGGCCGCGGTCGACCTGGTGCTCAAGGGCTTGGAACAACCCAGCGGCTACACGGAACCCTTGCTGCATCACTGGCGCCAGGTGGTCAAGACGCAGGCTTGAACCGCCATTCCGCGAAAGCCGGACCGCAGTTCGGCTTTCGCCGCGCAACGCCCGCCTTTGACAGCGGGCGCCATGAAACGCCGCACGGCATCAAGCCGCGATGCCGGCGCGCGCAAGCATCGCATCGAGCAACACATTGGCCCCGGCTTCCAGATGCTCCGGCTTGGCGTCTTCGATTTCGTTATGGCTGATGCCGTCCTTGCACGGCACGAAGATCATGGCGGTGGGCGCCACCGACGCCATATACACGGCATCATGGCCGGCGCCCGTCACGATATCCATCGCCGACAAGCCACGCGCCTTCGCGCCGGCCCGGATCTTGTCCACCAGGTCGGGGGCGAACGGCGTGGGAGGAAAGTACTGGGCGGGGATCACCTCGACCTCGACGCCGAGGCGCTCGGCCGCCTCCCGGCAGGCGGCCTGCCATTGCTCGTCCATCACGCGCAGGGTCTGCGCGTCTTCATGACGCAAGTCGACCGTGAACTCGACGTCGCCCGGCACCACGTTGCGCGATCCGGGATTCACCCGGATGACGCCGACCGTGCCGCGGCCATGCGGCTGATGCGCGTTGGCGATGTCCACGACGGCCTGCAACAGGAAGCTGCTCGCGTACAAGGCATCCCGGCGCACGCTCATCGGCGTGGGGCCCGCGTGCATTTCCATGCCCTTGACCCTGACGTCGTACCAGCGCAGTCCCAGCGAACCCGTCACCGCGCCGATCACGCGATCCTCTTTTTCCAGGATGGGGCCTTGCTCGATATGGGCCTCGAAGTACGCGCCGACCGGCCTTTCCCCGACCGGCTCCGCGCCCGCGTAGCCGATGGCTTGCAGCTCGTCGCGCACGGATTTTCCTTCGATGTCCCGCGCATCCAATGCGACGTCGAGCGAAAACTTGCCCGCGAACACGCCCGATCCCATCATGACCGGGATAAAGCGCGAGCCTTCTTCATTGGTCCAGATCGCCAGCTCCAGCGGGGCTTGCGTCTCGATGCCGTGGTCCTGCAAGGTCCGCATGACTTCCAGGCCGGCCAGCACGCCGAAGCAGCCGTCGAACTTGCCGCCCGTGGGCTGCGTGTCGATGTGGCTGCCGGTCATCACGGGGGGCAAGGCGTCGTTGCGGCCCGGACGCCTGCCAAAAATATTGCCGACCTGATCAACGCGCACCAACAGCCCCGCCTCCCTCATCCACCCACACACCAGATCACGCCCCTCGCCATCCAACGCCGTCAGTGCCAGGCGGCAATTGCCGCCCTTGGGCGTGGCGCCGATCTTCGCCAGCGCCATCAAGCTGTCCCACAGGCGGTCGCCCCGTATCGATATCCTCGTCTCGCTCATCATGCCTCTCCACGTTCACGTAACGCCTTGCTGCGTATGTCGGACAACAGCACGCCAGGCGCGATGCCGTCCGCGTCATACCTGATCTCCAACAAGGCCGGTAATTGCCGCTCGTCGGCGAAGGCCCTGGCGCGCTCGAAAGCCGGGCCGAACGCCGCATCGGTCTCCACGATTTCTCCATGCCCGCCATAGGCCCGGATAATTTGCGAAAAATCCGGATTGGCGCAATCCAGGCCTATCACCCGGCCGGGGAACTCCCGTTCCTGGTGCGCGCGGATCGTGCCGTAGATGCCGTTGTTGAACACCAGCACGATGATGCCCAACCCGTGCTGCATGGCGACGCTCAACTCTTGCATCGTCATCTGGAAGCATCCGTCGCCGGCGTAGCAGACGACGGTGCGGGAACGATCATGGAGCTTGGCCGCGATCGCGGCCGGCAGGCCGTAGCCCATGGAACCCACCGTCGGCGACAAGTTCGTGCCCACTCCGCCGAACCGGCGATAACGATGGGGATAGTGGGCGTAGTTGCCCGCGCCGGCGGTCAGGCAGGCATCGCGCGGCACGGCGCCATCCACGTACTTGGCGGCCGCATCCAGGCTCAACGGCCCCGGCGCGGACAAAGGCTCCAGGCCGGCCAGGTAATCGTCGTTCGCCTGTTTCACCAAGGCTTGCCGCTCGCGCGCCAGGCCGTCGTCCAGGACGGGCGCCGGCAAGGCCGCCGCCGCGGCGGCGAACTCGCACACGCCGCTCACGACGGCCTGCTCCACCCCGAACACGCGTCCGATCTCGTTGGCATCGGGATAGACGTGCAGCAGCGCCTGGCGCGGCGAGGGGCTTTCGATGATGGTGTAGCCTTCCGTCGTCTCTTCGCCCAGGCGCGTGCCGACCGCCAGGATCAAGTCGGCGGATTTCAGGCGTTCACGCAATGCGTCCAGCATTCCCCAGCCCGCCTGGCCGGCGAAATTGGGATGATAGCTATCGAAGCACTCCAGCCGGCGCCAGGACGTCGCCACCGGCAGCGCAAAACGCTCGGCGAACGCCGCCATGCCGGCCAGCGCCGCGTCGTTCCAGCCGCTGCCGCCGATGATCATGCACGGGCGCTTGGCCTGGGCCAGACGCGCTGCCAGCGCCTGCATCGCCGCCGCGTCGGGACGGCTTTGCACCTTGCGATACGCCGACGGGTCGTCGACCTCGGCCTGGCCCCACAGCGTGTCTTCGGGCAAGGCCAGCACGACGGGGCCTGGACGTCCGCTGGTCGCGACCGTAAACGCGCGCGCCACGAACTCGGGGATGCGGTCCGCGCGGTCTATCTGGGCCACCCACTTGGCCATCTGGCCGAACATGCGGCGATAGTCGATTTCCTGAAACGCCTCGCGCTCCACGAAATCATTGCCGACCTGGCCCACGAACAAGATCATGGGGGTCGAATCCTGGAATGCCGTGTGCACGCCGATGCTGGCATTGGTCGCGCCCGGGCCGCGCGTCACGAAGCATATCCCCGGCTCGCCCGTCAGCTTGCCGTGCGCCTCGGCCATGAAGGCCGCGCCGCCTTCCTGGCGGCACACGACGGGTTCGATCACCCCTTGGTGTTCGAGCAAGGCATCGATGCACGGCAAATAACTTTCACCGGGCACCATGAAAATGCGCCGCACGCCATGGATGCGCAACTGCCGCATCAGAATCTGGCCGCCCCTGCGGGCGGCACGAGGACTGCTTGCCATTTACTCTCCTTTGAACAATAAAGCGGACTGCCCGAAATCTTCGCGCAGGCGCGCAAGTATCGCGACCAGATGATCATGCATGGCATGGCGGGCCCGGATCGGATCGCGGTCGATGATCGCCTCCAATATCCGGCCATGCTCGAGATGCGCGGTCCGCCAGACCTGGTGCGTCACGAAATGCGCTTCGAGCCGGGTGAACACGGGGTTGTTTTCGCTGAGGCTCCACAAATGGACCACAGTCGCCGCCAGCGCGGCATTGCCGCACGCCGCGGCGATGGCGGTGTGGAAGGCGCGATCGTATATGCCGGGCGTCCGGGTGTCGGCCAACGCCAGGTGAGCGGATTCGATGACGGCGATCTGCGCCTTGGAGGCCTTTTGCGCGGTCAATGCGGCGCACTCGGTCTCGACAAGCAGACGCGCTTCGAGCAGATCGAACGGCCCGATGTCGGAAGGCGCGGCGGCCGTCGCCGGGCGAGAGGCGCGCGCGCCGGACACGCGACGGCTTTGCGCATCTGTCACGTAGACGCCGCTGCCCACGCGAATATCGACGTGGCCCTCGATCTCCAGGGCGATCAGGGCCTCGCGCACCGAGGCCCGGCTTACCTGCAGCTGCTCCGCCAGATCGCGCTCGGCCGGCAAGCGGCTGCCCACGGTAAAATCACCCCGGTTTATCCTCTCGGCGATCCGATCGGCGATAACGCGGTACAAGCGCGTGCTTGCGGCTGGCAAGGCATCCATTTCATTTTTCCCTCAAATTGGCCTGACCAATTTACCTTCCAATCAATCAATTCGTCAACTGGTCAGGCCAATTTAGATGAATGGAAAGCAAGGCGTTTGCTCCAGCCAACGCCGATGAAGGCGGAAATACCAGACGGGGAAGAACAAAACGGATGCCGAAATAGAACGCCGCCCGGGCGGTCAAGCACGGGCGGCGTTTAACGGTGTCTACGACGACATGGCGCCCGTGGGCGCCATGTCGTAAAGAACTTCAAGACCGCCTATCAGGCTCGAACTTGCGCGATGATGCCGTCCAATTGCGCCAGCATCTGCTCGATTTCCTCGGACGTAACGTTCAGCGCCGGCATGAAGCGCAGGATATCGCCGCGCGGCGCGTTCAGCAGCAGTCCAGACTCGGCATCGCGCGCGGCCTGGACGATGGCGGAGCCGTCGTCGCGATCCAGCAGTAGTGCCCGCAGCAGGCCTTCGCCGCGCTCTCCCCGCATGCCCCATTTGTCCGACAAAGCGATCAGGCCCTTGGACAACTGCTCGCCGCGGGCTTTGACCGTGTCCAGGAATCCCGGCGCGGCCAACGCGTCGAATACCGCCACGCCTATGGCCGTCATCAGGGGGTTGCCGTTATACGTGCCGCCCTGGTCGCCATGGGCGAACACCGACACCTCCTCGCGCGCGCAAAGCGCCGCCAACGGCGCGCCCGCGCCGATGCCCTTGCCCAGCGTCATGATGTCCGGCTCGATGCCGGTCTGCTCGTAGGCGAACATGGTTCCCGTGCGGCCCATGCCCGTCTGCACTTCATCGACGATGAGCAGCAACCCCTTTTCCCTGGTCAATGCGCGCAAGGCTTGCAGGAATTCACGCGTGGCCGGGATCACGCCCGCCTCGCCCTGCACGGGCTCGAGCATGACGGCAACGGTCTGATCGTCGATCAAGGCCCGCACCGAATCCAGATCGTTCAACTTGGCTTTTGGAAATCCGTCCACCTGGGGCGCGAACAGCTTGTCCCAGCCCGGCTTGCCCGACGCCGACATGGTCGCCAGCGTGCGGCCGTGGAAACTATGGTCGAAGGTGATGATCTTGAAAGCGCCCTTGCGATGCAGCTGACCCCACTTGCGGGCCAGCTTGATCGCGCCCTCGTTGGCCTCGGCGCCGCTGTTGGCGAAGAAAATCCGATCGAAGCAGGATGCGCCGACCAATCGCTTGGCCAGCTCCAGCGACGGCTGGTTGTAGAAGGCCGGAGACGGGTTGATCAACAGCGCGGCCTGCTTGGTGACCGCCTGCACCAGTTCCGCCGGCGAATGACCCAGGCAATTCACGGCCCAGCCCTGGATGAAATCCAGGTAGCGCTTGCCCGCGTGATCCTCCAGCCAGGAGCCCTGGCCGCGCACGAACACCAGCTCGGGGCGACTGGTGATCTCCATGAGTGCACGCGCGCCTGCCCGATCAAATTCCATTATTGCGTTCCTATAGTGACAACTGAAAGTAGGGGCGGGAAAACCCGCTACAAAATTCTAACGCATGAGCAGGACACGGGATCACGCATCCAGGCGCGCGCCGCCATAAAGCCCCAAATAACAACACATCCGCCAGCCTTCGGCCAAGGGCCGCCGGGCCGGACGCGCTATGATGTCGGCATCCTCGCCGCAACCACGACATCGCCGCCGCCATGGCCGTATCCATACTCAGCCTGCACAGCTATCCCATCAAGTCCTGCGCCGCCGTCGATCACGATACGGCGACGGTTTTTCTGGCCGGCCTCGAATGGGACAGGCAATGGATCATCGTCGACGGACAAGGCCGCATGATGACCCAGCGCGAATACCCTCGCATGGCCTTGATCCGGCCGGCCCTGGACGCCGAGCATTTGCTCGTCCGCATGCCGGGGGCGGAACTCGTGCGCATTGCGCTGCACCCTTCGTCCGACACGGCCGAAGCGGTTCCCGTCCGCGTCTGGCAGGCCGATACGCTGGGCCGCGACGAAGGCGATGCCGCCGCTCTCGCCTTGAGCGCGTTCATGGACCAGCCCTGCCGCTTGCTGCGCGTCCACGCCGATGCGGCTCGTTCGCCCAGCCCGTCCCATATCCAGGCATGGCGCGGCGACAACGCGCAATGGGCGACGCAGTTCGCCACACAGCAGCTCTTCGGCTTCGCGGACGGCTTTCCCTACCTGTTCACCAACCAAGCCTCGCTGGACGATCTGAATCGCCGCCTGGCGGCGAAAGGACGGCGCCCCGTGCCCATGAACCGCTTCCGGCCCAACGTCGTCCTGCAAGGCCTGGAGCCCTACGACGAAGACTATCTCAGCGGTATCCGGCTGCCGTCCATGAGCTTTGCCTTCGTCAAGCGGTGCGCGCGCTGTCCCATGCCCAACATCGACCAAGCCACGGGCGTCGTGCATGACGAGCCCGGCCTCACGCTGCAAGCGCATCGGCAATTCAAGGACGGCATCTTGTTCGGCGTGAACGCCATCGCATCGCATGACCGGGTCACGCTGCGCGCGGGTCTGGCCGTCGAAGCCGAATTCGGACTGTAGAACGGCGGATCGTCAATACAAGCTCAGCTGCGTGCCGCGGCAAGACCGGGCGTCGTCCTCGGCGCATGGAACCAGCGCCCCAATGCGCACGCCCAACAGCCGTAACCGATGCGTCATGGGAACCCTGCGCAGTCCCGCGCGCGCGGCGCTCAGGATCGCGGCGGCATCGGCGGCGGGCGCATCCAGCGTGACATCCCGTGTCACGGTACGAAAATCGTCGAAGCGCAGCTTGATGCCTATCGTGCGTCCGGCATAGCCCTTGCGCTTGAGATCGTCCTCCAGGCGCTCGCATAAGTGGACCAGCACGGACGACAGCTCGGCGCGGTCGCGAACCACGTGCAAGTCGCGATCGAACGTCGTCTCCCTGCTGATAGACTTGGGTTCGGAATGAATCGCCACCGGCCTGTCGTCCAATCCGTGCGCCACGTTCAACAGCCATTGCGCGTAGGTCAGGCCGAAGTGCTTCTGCAACAGCTCGGGCGAGGCGCGGGCCAGCTGGCCTATCGTTTCGATTCCCAGGTCGACCAGCTTGAGATAGGACTTGGGGCCGATGCCGTTGATCTTGGATGCGGGCAAGGGCCATATCCGCCGCTGCAGATCGCCGGGACCGATCATCGTCAGCCCATCGGGCTTGTCCAGATCCG
>Ga0265293_10006206_pt1 | contig 19292 bp, 17 predicted proteins | sample Munlanlewell138R_FD_192505 | JGI IMG/M metagenome (GOLD analysis project Ga0265293, IMG submission 192505) | Leachate microbial communities from a municipal landfill in Southern Ontario, Canada - Leachate well 138R | ecosystem: Engineered > Solid waste > Landfill > Unclassified | place: Canada... | reverse complement strand
TGGGGGCCGCGATTTCTTTTGGGGTGTCAATAGTAGGGGGGGGTTCTAGAGAATCATCGAGCACTTGGACTTCAACGTCGTATGCTTGGCCATTGACGGTGATTTTGAGTTTCATGGTTTATCCTTAGTTGTTGAGCATCTTTATGGGGGTTTCGATGAATGGCTTCGTATTTTGCTTGTGCCTTCCATTTCGCATTTTCGCTAGGCAAAGCTTTGGCTTTTATAGATTTTATAAGGGCATGCTCACCAAATAGCGCATAAACTGCGCCTGAAATGGCTGCAATAACTTCGTTGGGGATTTGCTCAGCTTCGGCAGTGTCTTTCTTGGCAGCACCGCGTTTGCTTTGCTTGCTAAGCAGTGTTACGGCAATACTCAAGAATATGAGTATGGCAAGAATTATGGAGACGCCCATCAGAGCGATGTAGAGGTTATGTATCATATTAGCTTATTAACGTATGCACTGTTGTATTCTATAGATAGTCTAGTGTGAATCACATTTTATGCGATTTTTTCGACAAACGTACTGTTTTATTTTTAAAATGAAGGGGTTTTGCAAAATTTAATTTGCGAATTTTGCTGTGTTTACGATGATGCACTAGTCATTATTGTGTTGCTATTCATTTGCGCTGGTTTTTGGCGCTATTCCTTGCAATTTTGACCCGAGTTCTAGAAAATAAGAAGGAAAAAGAAGAAAAACATCTTTTCTTTGCCATTTTGAGCCTAGTTCTAGAAGGCAAGGAGTGCGGCAAGGGAACGACCTAGAGGTCGTGACCGCGCCAAGCGACGCCGCCGACGACGAAATAGGCCAAAATGGCAAAGAAAAAAGGGTTCCAAATGCGAAATTTGGGGCGGTATCCCCATTGAATCAGAGCTTTCTTAGAGGGGGATATTACCATGTTTTTTGGAAGGTAGACGCTCGCGTTTTGCCTGTAGTGCGCTGAGCGCGTGGGCGAGGTAGTTTCGCGTGTCTTGTGCGTGAATGATGGCGTCGAGTAAACCGAGCGAAGCGCTTTCGTAGGGGTTGGCGAATTTTTCTTGGTATTCGTTGATTTTTTCGCTACTCAGGGCTTTAGGATCTTGTGCCGCTTTGAGTTCTTTGGCGTATAGCACTTGAACAGCGCCAGACGCTCCCATAACGGCGATTTCAGCGCTTGGCCAAGCCGCGCAGGCATCGGCGCCAATAGTTTTTGAGCACATGGCGATGTAGGCGCCACCGTAGGCTTTTCGCATAACGACGGTGAGCTTAGGAACGCTAGCCTCGGAGAATGCGTAGAGGAGTTTTGCGCCGTGTCGGATGATGCCCATCGATTCTTGTTGCGAGCCAGGCATGTAGCCCGGGACGTCGACTAGGGTAACGAGCGGAATATTAAAGGCGTCGCAAAATCGTACAAAGCGTGCAGCTTTGTCGGAGGCGTCGCAGTCGAGTATGCCCGCGCGAACGGCGGGCTGATTAGCGACGATACCGATGCTTCTCCCTTCGATGCGGGCGAATGCCACCACGATATTAGGCGCGAAGAGTTCGTGTACTTCTAAGAAGTCCCCATGATCGACCAAGGCGCGAATAACCTCGCGCACGTCGTAGGCTTTTTTGGGATCATCGGGAATAATGCTGTCGAGTGCTGGAATGGCTTTACGTGGAATTCTTGTATTTTCTTCGACAATTGGTGGATCTTCTAGGTTGTTGTTCGGCAAAAAGCTCAAAATACGCTTTGCAATGCGGATGGCATCTTCATCATCTTCTGCTACAAAATGCGATACGCCCGATTTGGATGCATGCGTCATTGCGCCGCCTAAGTCTTCCAGTGAGATGACTTCTCCTGTGACTTCCTTGATGACCGAAGGTCCCGTAATATAGAGCTGACCGCGGTTTTTCACCTGTATGATGAAATCGGTTAGAGCCGGCGAGTAGGAGGCTCCACCCGCACAGGGACCGGCGATGATAGAAATTTGCGGAACGACTCCAGAGAGCATGACGTTGGTGTGGAAGATTTTTCCGTAGCCGGCGAGTGCTGCGACGCCTTCTTGAATTCTGGCACCAGCGGAGTCGTTAATAAAGATGAAGGGAGTTCCTGTTTGTAGGGCTTGCTTCATAATTTGGGCGATTTTATCGGCGGTGGCTTCACCGACGCTACCCCCCGAAACGGTGAAATCTTGGCTAGCGGCACAAACGCTTCTTGCCTCAATTTTACCGTAGCCTGTAATGACGCCTTGGGCGGGGAACTCTTTGCTGTCAAGTCCAAAGTGGCTTATGCGGTGGCGCCAAAAGAGATTCGTTTCTTGGAACGCGTCTTTATCAAAGAGCAGTTCTATCCGCTCTCTGGCATTGAGTTTCCCCGCGCTGGCTTGTTTTTTTAGCCTCGCCTCACCACCCATGGCGCGCTGTGTATCGATTTTAGCTTCTAGATTCTTGCGTTTATTGACTGACATAAGAAAACCTTCTTTTAAATACCGTCTTTACCCACGACTTCGCGTCTGGTAAAATTGCACACATAATAGACTTTTGTTGCAAAAAGCACAATTGGGCGCGTTATGTGTATAAAAGACAGATGACTGATGATAGTGAAGTAAAATATTGCCTTAAGTGAACGGATGCGTTAGTAAGTGACAAGGGTCTTTGGACTTGTTCAAGGCGCAAAGTCGCCACAGTGTTGCGGAGTAAAGATGCTAAAAAAAAGGATCGCGGTTTTATTAGGTACTTTGAGCGTGGGTGGTCTAGTGTTTGCTATGACGTCGTGTAGGTTGGCCGACGAGAGCGTGAAACTGGCCGATAGTGCAGAAGTCGAGAATACGGTTCGACTGTGTAGCGACGGGATTGATAACGATGGTAACGGCTTGATTGATTGCGAGGATCCAGCTTGCCTTGATAAGGGAACGCCCGAATCTGTAGGCCCAGGTGTCATTGTTTGCCCACACGAAATGAAAGACGGTAAAGTCGTTTTTTTGGAAAATAATCTGTACACCTGTACCGATGGTATAGATAATGATGGCGATGGCTATGTGGATTGTATGGATAATTCGTGTAAGCAAACCACAGCATGCTGTCCGACTGGCGAACAAAAAGAGATAAGCGAAGAAGAATGTTCCGACGGCATAGACAACAACTGTAATGGTTATATCGATTGTGCTGACCGCACTTGTTGGTTTAATGGCAAGGGAGCGGAGTATTGTCGTAAGATTAAATGTCCTGCTGGTTCATCACCCGAGAATACCGAGGAAGCCTGTTCGGACGGAATTGATAACGACTGCAACGGCTATATCGATTGCGTTGACAATAAATGCAAGCAAACTGAGTATTGTAAAAACTTGTTAAGTAGACCTGATTCGCACGAAACAGACTGCCAAGATCAATACGACAATGATCTCAACGGCCTTGTTGATTGCGACGACCCCGCTTGTAGCGATGACCCGTATTGTCAAGGGCTAACGCAAGAGCCGCCCGATAGACCCGACGATTTTGCGCAGATGAGCAAGCAAGAGCGCGCGGCGATCTTGCAGCTAGAATTTACGATGTGCACAGATGGAATTGACAACGACAGGAATGGAAGGATGGATTGTCATGAATACCGCTGTGTTAGCTTGTCGCAGCGAAAATTAACAGGCGATGAAGCCGTTTACCAAATCCACTGTGATGACTAAAGGCTTTTGCTAGACTCGACTTGAGCAGAAAAAACGTTTGTTTTTAGGAAGCTCTGATTAATTCGGTATTTACGTTTTTGCTTTGGTGGGGGAAGTGTCCCCCTACGCCGCAACCCCGCGCGCTGCGCGGGTTTGCGTCTACCCCCTCTACGGGGGTCCAGACCCCCGTAACGCCCCCGAAACGTTTGTTGAGTGCATCCTTAGGGTAATTCGTGCCTTTCGTGTTTTTCGTGGTAAAAAAAGCTTTTCGTGATAAAAAATAAGACGTTAATGTCGGAAAATTTAAATGATGAACCACGAAAAACACGAAAATACACGAAAAATTCTTTTCTAAAAAACAGAGCTCTGAGATTCAAACTGCAGTCTTTGAACTGTACCGTGAAATGGGCTCTTGAGATCATAGTAGTAAAAGATATTGCAACATAAGGCTCAGGTGATTCACTACATAAAAGAAAACAAAATGAAGCACGCCTTGCTCGTAAACTTTTGAGCATAAGCAATTACACGATTACGGTCATTCGTGCCTTTCGTGTTTTTCGTGGTAAAAAAAGCTTTTCGTGATAAAAAATAAGACGTTAATGTCGGAAAAATTAAATAATGAACCACGAAAAACACGAAAACACACGAAAAATTCTTTTCTAAAAACAGAGCTCTGAGATTCAAACTGCAGTCTTTGAACTGTACCGTGAAATGGGCTCATAAGAAGAAAATGGGGCAGAGCCAAATATAAGGAGCACCCTTAATCTTTAGCCTTAAAGTTGTAAATGGGCTTTATAGGGTACAAAATATTAACGCTATCTTGAATTTGTCCTATAATTTCGTCCATAGCTTTATATGCCATGGGGCTCTCGTCGAGGGTGTCATTGTTTACACAAGACGAGTAAATACCGCGCATCTGCTCTTTGAAGGCGTCAAGTTTAATTTTTTTCCGTGCCTCTGTACGCGACATAAGGCGTCCCGCACCGTGTGGCGCAGAGTAGTTCCACTCCGCGTTTCCCTTCCCCATGCAAACGATGCTGCCATCGCGCATGTTCATAGGAATGAGGAGGCGCTCGCCTGCTTTTGCACTAACCGCGCCTTTTCGTAGGATCATCGCATCGAGATCGATGTAATTGTGTATGGTGCTAAACGCGTCGATAACCCGAAGATCTAGCCCACTAACAATTTCATCGACGATAGCTTTGCGATTTTGTAGCGCAAAATTCTGTACAATACGCATGTCGTGCAAATAATCGTCGAATAGTCGATCGCTTAAATAGGCGAGGTCTGCTGGGGGGGACGATGGCTTTGCGATGGATTCGCTCAGGCGCTCTTGTTTTTTGTTCGCCATAAGACTGTTTTTTCGCTCTAGCTCCCTAAGTTCTCGGCGCACACGCTCAAGATTCCCTTTAATTTGTCGCTGTGCCTCAATTTGGTAGTGTCTGGCTAGCTGCGCTCCAAGATGCCTGCTTCCCGAGTGCACGACGAGGTGCAATCGCCCGTGCTCATCGCGTCCAAGTTCAATAAAATGATTTCCACCCCCCAGCGTCCCCACGCTTTTACTTGCGCGGTCGAGGTCGAGGCGCGCCGCAGCGCGCAGTTTATCGAGCCGTAAGTGTTTTGCCAGTGCGTGTGGGCGGCTTCGTATTTTGGGACCCGCTGGAATTTGGCGGTGGATCAACGCGTCGAGTTTTTTAAGATTTATGTCGTCTTCTTCCAAAATCACCGTTTCCATGCCACACCCAATGTCTACGCCAACGAGGTTGGGAACAACTTTGTTACTTATGGTCATCGTTGTGCCGATCGTACAGCCAGCGCCCGCGTGAACATCGGGCATGATACGAATTTTAGCGCCTTGGACAAACTCTTGATCGCAAAGGCGTTTAATTTGCTCGCGCGCTGTATTTTCTAGCTTTTGCGCAAAAACAATGGCGTCGCAAAATTTCCCGTCTATGGTTATCAATTTTTACCTCCTTGTTATTGCTGTACATGCAATTTGTGGGCTGGGGGCTAATTATTCTGCTGTTTGAGCTCGGTTTAGGCTGTGCTGGGGAAGCTCTGATTTCTGCGAAGTAAAGTGTGCGAAGTCAGGGGAATGTAAAAAATAAAGCAATAAAATCAACGTGTTACACAGAAAAGATGGGCTAAGTGAAGCCGCAAATGAAGCAGTGCATCTTTAAACGCGTCGCAGTGCGCTCTCTAAGCACTGTTCGAGCAAGCTAATAACCGTCATGGGGCCAACGCCGCCAGGAACTGGTGTGATGTAAGCGGCTCGCTCTTTGGCGGTGTTAAATTCGACGTCGCCAACGATGCTGCCGTCCTCCAGCTTGTTGAAGCCAGCATCTATAACGATGGCACCCTCCCTAATCCACTCTCCCTTTATAAGCCCCGCAACGCCAGTGGCAACCACCAGCAGCTCCGCTCGCCTTACATGTGCCTCAAGATCGCGCGTTTTGCTGTGACACATTGTTACCGTACAGTTCCTGCGCTGTAAGAGTAGGGAAACGGGTTTACCCACGATGTTGGAGCGGCCAACGACAACGGCGTCCTTTCCAGAAAGTTCCAGTTTGTAGTGATCGAGTAGGCTAATGATGCCACGTGCAGTGCAGGGCAAAAAAGCGCCACTTTCGCCCAAAAGTAGGCGTCCCATGCTCGTAGGCGTTAGCCCATCAGCGTCTTTTTGAGAGCTTACGTGTGCCGTTAGAACTAGGCCGTCCAAAGGTTTGGGGACGGGTAGCTGTACGAAGCAAGCGTCGCAATGTGGGTCGCGGTTAAAAGCTTCAATGGCGTCCAAAATTTCGCTCATGCTGGCTTTTTCGGTAAAATGTTTTACTTCAGTAGCAAAACCAAGTTTTTTCGCCGTTCTTTCCTTAGTTCTAACGTAGCTTTTGCTTGCAGGGTTCTCGCCGACGAGTATCACCGCGAGCTTTGGTGGGGGTGAGTTCACAAATTTTACACTGACCAGTTTTGCCATTTTTTCTTGCATCTGTAGTGATAAAGCTGAGCCATCGAGTATTATTGCGGTCATTGATTTTACCTCGTAAAGGGGGTGGGCAAGTGCAAAGCTTGATTAAGACCAAAAATTGGACGGGGCGTCGCGGGGTGTCCCCGCGGAGGGGGAGCCGAAACGAGCAAAACTAAGTGTTTTGCGAGTTGATGGCTCAATGAGACTAGATTTGCGCAATCGAACGCAAGCCTGCGTGAGTGCAGCGCAAATCGTAGTCGGAATTGTGGAATGTGGCAAACCCGCGCACAGCGCGGGGTTGACACGTAGGGGGAAACTTCCCCCACAAAAAAAACCTTGAAAATTATCAATTTAACGACTTTGCGCTTGCCCTGCGTAAGGGGAGAGATAGCGGTTGTTGTGTCAAAAGCAATGTTTTGCTTAGCATTTTGACGAGTTGTATGCCGCTTTATGCGAAAAGCGGTGATATCTATTCTTAACATAAAAGAGATAAAATAAAGATACGACTAGCATAAATCTTTCTTAGCCCTTATATACGACTAACGTTGCTAGCAGTGATGGCAAGTAACAAAGATAATTTTATGAAACTTGGGTTTAAAATCAGATGTTATTTTGCGAAACAAGGAGTAAATTTTGAGGTCAACACTGAGTAAGAGTTTTACTTTTGAGGCAGCTCATACTTTGCCCAAGGTAGCAAAGGGGCATAAATGCTCTCGTCTGCATGGACATAGCTACAAAATCGACGTGATTGTAGAGGGTGAGGTTTGCGAAGAGATGGGGTGGGTAGTCGATTTTGCAGACATCACCGCGGCGTGGCAGCCATTGCATGCAAAACTCGATCATTATTATCTCAACGAGGTTGAAGGCTTAGAGAACCCGACGGCAGAGAATTTGGGAGCTTGGATCTATCACCGAATGAAAGCAGCTTTACCCCAAATAAAAGCAGTGGTTGTGCATGAAACTTGTACGGCGAGCGCAAGATATGAGCCGTAATGAGATGGATTTAGCGAATTGTGCGGCTATTGTTATGGCGGGTGGCCTTGGAACGCGGATGAAATCCAAGGGCTCAAAGTCTATGCAATGCTTATGCGGTCGCCCAATCATAGCGTGGATTCTTGATTCATGCGAGGAACTCGCCTTAACAGATGTTGTCGTGGTGACTAACCCGCGTGCTCCAGAGCTCCCAGAGTATTTACGCGCCCAGGATCGAGAGCTTCGCATTCATATGGTTGAGCAAAAAACGCCGCTGGGGACGGCGCACGCGGTACGCTGTGCGTTGCCCACGTTGGAGGAGCTACTGTGCACGCATGTGCTTATTTTGTCGGGGGATGTACCCAATCTTCGCGCGAAAACGCTCCATCAATTCATCCATAACTCTGGCGATGGGGTAGGAATAATAACGAGCATACTCGAAGATGCAAAGGCATATGGCCGAATTTTACGCGATAAGCAAGGTAGAGTTCAGGCGATTGTTGAGGCAAAAGACTGCAGCGCCGAAGAATTATCGATACGAGAGATCAACAGTGGAATATATTTTGCGCCAAAAACTTTTTTATCTCGGATAATTCCGCGCATCGGTAATGACAACAGGGCTGCTGAGTATTACCTAACGGATATCGTCTCTCTAGGGGTTGCGGAGGGGGTGTCGTTTTATCCCTTTGTGTTGGAGGACGCGCGCGAGGGAGCAGGGGTTAATACGTTAGAGGAACTCGCGGCGGCGCAAAAATTTCGTGTGGAGGCTTTGGATGCGCAGTGTGGGTCTTGCAGAGGCTAAGCTTATATTATTAGGCGAGCATTTTGTGGTGTATGGTGGCTTAGGGATGGCCTGTCCAATTCCAGAGTTGGAGTGCAAGGTCATTGTTAGCGATTCAGAGCAAGAAGGCATCTCGGTTGAGTCCGATTTTGACGCTAATTTTGTAGTGCGTAACGACGAAGCAGAGCTGCGCGATATGCTGCTACGTGTCAAACACGTTTGTGAAGCGTTAGCGTTTAACCTCGAAATAGAGAAGGCAAAGTTGCACGTGCAAATCCAATCCAATATTCCTATTGGCCAAGGTTTGGGCTCCTCTGCGGCACTTTGTGTTGCCTTGATTCGTGCGTTTTCTGCCCATTATTCGATAGAGCTTGGACCGCGTTATGTGGAATACTACGCTTCATTGCTTGAGCGGCATTTTCATCCCAATCCTTCGGGTATCGATCACGTCACTATACTGCATGGAAGCCCTATTTTTTACAGCCGAAATAGCCTGCAATTGCCGTTGTTCCACGAGCTGACCTATCATTTTGTTGTCGCCTCGACGGGTGCACGGGTCGGTAAAGATGAGGCTGTGAGCGCGATTGCTGAGCGTCACGGCAGTGAAGAGTTCAAAAAACTTTATGATGAATCGGACTGGCTAGTGTCTCGTGCTCTTATTGCTTTGCAAAGTAACGATCGCCGACTCCTTGGCAAACTCATGTCGCGTAGCCAGCAACTTCTAAGTCGCCTTGGCGTTAGTACCCCTAAAATCGATCAGTTCGTCGAACTTGCTCGCGAACACGGGGCGCTTGGGGCGAAACTGAGTGGCGCAGGTTGCGGTGGCGTGGTTGTTTCCCTTGTACGTGAAGAGGATAGCGAACCGCTGAAAAATATCTTTTTAGATGCAGGCGCCGATTTTGCGTTTGTTATCAAAATGCCCGCCACAGCGCCAAGTCTTGGTTAAGCTGAAACTCTGATTCATTGGGGCTACCGCCCCAAACCCCGTCCAAGGGCTTTCGCCCTTGGAACCCGTTTGTGTGTAGGGCATTGATTTTATTGACTTTTATTTTGAAAACTCGCCTGATATTCTTGTTTTAATCATGGGCAGCTTTGAAAGCTGCTCCTACTGTTTTTGCGTTGATCGGAGCATCCTTAAGCTGAAACTTCGTTGAGTTTTGGACGTTGGGAAACTTATACGATCTGCCAAAAGCCATATCCTCGTTTCATAAGACCCTCGCACGAATCAAAATAGCGCGTCCAATTTCATGAAACATCGCAACTTTTAAGAAAAACGAGAGCTTTGCTAGAGAAGTGAATCCTTGATAAAGTCAATAAATCGAACAATGCTTTTCTTAGCAAGTTTGATGCGGATTCTAGGAAGCAAGGAATAACAAGGTACGCAGTTGACGCCAAAGACTTACAAACTCGACTTGATTTGTTATGGTCTTTCGCGCCTTTCGTGCTTTTCGTGGTAAAAATAAGGCGATAATGGTGGAAAAATAATGAATAGAGACGCAGAGATTGCACAGAATATTGTAGCGAAAAATATCGAAGAAATCGCAGAAAGTATTGATATTTCGCCAGATGAGCTTATTTGCTACGGTAAAGAGAAGGCTAAAATCCGCATAACGCCAGGCGATGCAAAGGCGAAACTCGTGCTGATAACTGCCATGACTCCCACGCCGTATGGTGAAGGCAAGACTACGTGTAGCGTAGGTTTAAACGATGCTTTTGCCATCATTGGGAAGAGAAGCATCGTGGCTTTACGCGAGCCGTCGATGGGGCCAGTTTTTGGTATGAAAGGCGGCGCTACGGGTGGAGGGCATGCGCAGCTCATTCCGATGCAGGATATAAATCTGCATTTTACTGGCGATTTACACGCGATAACGGCGGCAAACAATCTTATTGCGGCGTTGATCGATAACCATATACAGCAGGGCAATGCTCTGCGTATAGAGCCAAGACGGATTTTGTGGAAGCGTTGTATAGATACGAACGACCGAAGTTTGCGTAACATCGTTATTGGTTTGGGCGGCAAACCCAATGGTGTTCCCCGCGAAACGGGCTTTGATATCAGTGTTGCCTCCGAGATCATGGCGATACTTTGCCTAGCGGAGTCTTTAGCTGATCTTAAGGAGCGTATCGCGAGTATTGTCGTGGCGTATAACGTCGATAACGAATGGGTGAGCGTTCGTGATCTCGGGGTACAAGGTGCTGTAGCGGCGGTGCTTAAAGATGCGTTTTACCCAAATCTGGTGCAAAGCCTAGAGCACAACCCCGCCATCATTCATGGTGGTCCCTTTGCGAACATCGCGCATGGTTGTAGTTCTGTTGTTGCTACGAAATTGGCGTTATCAAAGGCGGAGATCGTCATTACCGAAGCTGGTTTTGGCGCCGATCTCGGTGCTGAGAAGTTTATCGATATTAAGGCAAGGATGCTTGGGCGCATGCCAGACGCCGTTGTGCTTGTGGTGACTTTGCGTGCTATAATGTACCACGCCGAGCTGAAGGATAGGGGGGATGAGAGTATTATTTCGGGTTTTGAGAACGTAAAAAGGCATCTGCGAAACATACGTGATGAATGGGGGCTACCCGTTGTTGTGGGTATTAACGTCTTTGAGACCGATGCGCGCGAGAGCATTGAGCTTGTTAAAGAGCTTTGCAAACGCGAGGGCGTCGCGTGTGAATTGAGCGATTCGTGGGCTAGGGGTGGGCTGGGCTCTGTAGATTTGGCCAAAGCTGTGCTCAGGAGCTTTAACGATGCTAAAAATCCGCGTTTTACCTATGAACTTCAAAGCAGCATGAGTGATAAAATCTTTGCGGTTTGCCAAAAAATCTACGGTGCTAAATCCGTAAGCTACGCTCCCAAAGCGTTAAACGAGTTAAAGCGCTTAGAAAATAGCGAGTATAGGAACTTGCCCGTTTGCATGGCAAAGACGCAGTACTCTTTTTCGGATAATGCAAAATTGACGGGCGCTCCCAAGGACTTTGACATACAAATTACGGAACTGAGGTTACGCGCTGGTGCGGGCTTTGTCGTTGCGATTGCGGGGAATATGATGACCATGCCCGGCCTTCCCAAAGTGCCTGCTGCCAATGCCATGGATATCGACGAGAATGGTGTTATTAGTGGCTTGTTTTAGGAGCTGGGAAGGCTTCTTTTCGTTTGTATGTTTTGAACGCTTTGCATGTTATGCATGCTATTGACAAGTTATATTCAAAATATTTTGAGTTTTTTACAAGGAACTACTTCTTTTTTATGAAAATTAAGAACAAAATTCAGCCTCTCTCTTTTGCCATTTTCGCGATGACTTTTGTTCTGCTTGGCTGTGGAACGAAGCCTGAGCCCGAAAGCGCGATACAAACAAGCGTTGCGCCAAAAGAAGAGGAGGCTGCGCCAGAAATAGTGCAAGATGAGCTTGAGCCTGTCGCGCTCTTGCCCGAGGAGCTTGTGCATGCTGCATCATTATATAATGAAGCTAACTACGAAGAGGCGCGTTTAGGTTTAGAGCCATACCTACTGGATAATCCTGAAGATTTTGAGGCGCTGCTGCTTTTGACAAAAATCGATATCGCCCTACAAAGGGCGGAGCTCGCGAAGTTTAGTGTGGAGCGAGCGCTACGATTAAAGCCAGAGAATGCCGCTGCGCTGCTCTTAGCGGCTAAAATAGAGTTTGCCCAAAGACGAGATGCAGAGGCGATGGCACTGCTAGAAAAAGCAGAGAAGAGCGATTCCGAGATGATAGAAATTCCGCTCTTAGCGGCGAAGATTGCATTTAATTACCTAGACTATGAAAAAGCTCTTGTTTTTGCCAAAAAAGCATTTTCCTTGGATCCCAGCGCGCAAGCCGCCAGTTTTGCTTACGCCGACGCGCTTTATGCTCAAAAAAATTATGCCCATGCAGCCGAGCTTTACGAAAAAGCGCTAACGCAAAAGGCGGCGAGCGAGAAGATGGAGACGGAACTGGCACTAAAGCGTCTTGCGGCAATTTACGAAGAACAACTCCAAAATGCTGAAGGGGCTTGCAGTGCGTATTCGCGCTTGCTGGCTATAGATGCGGAAAATAAAATTTATCAGGCTTCAAAAGACTATCATTGTAAGCCATGAACGCGCAGACTCAAACGGTATATAACGCAGAATTGCGCGAACAACTCATTTGGGCTGACTGTGTCGAGATTTTTCCACAAATCGCCGACGAAAGTGTACATGCGCTCATTTCGGATATTCCCTACGGTATAGCCTACGACGAGTGGGATGTTTTGCACGATAACCAAAATACGGCGCTAGGGGGTAGTTGCGAGGCGCAAAAAAAGAGAGGCGCGCTCTTTAAGCGACGCGGAAAACCGCTCAATGGCTGGAGCGAAGCCGATAGGCAGATCCCTGCCGAGTACCAACGTTGGTGCGGTACGTGGGCTGGGGATGCGCTGCGAGTTCTAAAACCTGGGGGGAGCTGTATTATTTTTGCGGGCAGGCGCTATGCACATCGCTGCATCGTTGCGCTAGAAGATGCGGGTTTTAGTTTTAAGGATAGCCTAGCTTGGATCAAAGATAGGGCGCCGTTGCGCGCGCAGCGCCTTTCGGTAGTCTTTAAGCGGCGCGGCGATATCGAAAATGCGCAGCGTTGGCCCCAGCACAGGTTGGCCAATTTGATGCCACTGTATGAGCCAATTTTATGGTTTCAAAAACCGTATAAAACAGGACGAACACTTACGAATAATATGCTAGAGCACGAGGTTGGCGCTTGGAACGAAGAGGCGCTCAAAAAATACAATATCTTCAAAACTCACGCCTGCAGCAATATTATACAAGTCGAAGTCTCAGTGCACGACCGCGGTATGCACCCAGCCCAGAAGCCGCTCAATTTAATGAAGTTGCTCGTAGAACTCGTTACACAACCGAAACAAATAGTTCTAGACCCGTTTATGGGCTGTGGCAGTACCTGCCTGGCCTCCGCCATGCTCCAACGCCACTATATTGGAATAGAGCAGCACGTCCAGCACTACCAAAATGCAAAAAAACGCCTAGAAATGCTCTGAAAATTCAATATTTTTGCTTTTTACTTTTGTGGGGGGAGCGCCCCCCTACGCGCGGGCTTCTTCACAAAATTCGACAATTCGCGATGATAAGCTGCAAAGATTTTGCTCAAGCGCTCAACCTTCGCAGCTTATTCGCTCATTGCGCCTTTTGCTCAGCGATCCCGCGCTACCCCCCCAACAAAGGAATAGACTCCTGCAACGATTGTTTCGCGCTAGCTTAAGAATGCTCAGATCCATGTAAAAATAGTCAAAATAGAGCTAGGAAAGCTCTGAACAATGTGAGCATAGTGTTAAACTAAACGGTTGAAGAAGCGGCAATTTCGCTGATCTCTTCGGGGCTGTAATAGCGGCCACGGTTCATGCCGGGGCATTGTTTTGCGTGCTCTTTCCAGTGACGGCGATCTTTGAGGATGTAGCGCCAAAACGGGTAGGCGCGGCACTGTACAGGCCGCACTTCGTAAATACTGCAGCCGTCTTCGTAAAAAATGCAACGCCCTTCATCAAGATCGTCGCGCGCTGTGTAGGAGTCGCGGTATGGTAAAAAATGCGAGGCCAATAACTCATCCTTATCTACCCCTAGATAAGCCACTAATCTATCGATCTCCTCTGGCGTAAAATATATAGTCCCAGGCTCGCCCTTACAACAACCACCGCACTGTGTGCACTCAAAGTGTAAACCTTCAGCCCAAAAAATATGCTTAAACTTAGACATCTTAAACCATGACAAGTAGTACACAAAACCTGAAACAAAATTTCAGGCGTTGAAATGATGCAAAATTTAAGATGAAAATGCAAGGAAAGAACCGTTCCTAGCTTCGTTCGCCCTTGCAGCTACACAGTAATGGCGTGTGTATTGGTTTTTTATGGCGTTAGCTCGGATCAATCTAAAAATAGTAGGAGGTCGCTTTCAAGCCTGCTCTTGATAAATGCAAAAACCGTCAAAAGCTAGCGAGAGTAAAGTGTGGAAAACGATCTTGCTTTGTTTGAACCTCAGTCAAAATTCAAATGAGGCTTTTCTTTGCAAGTTTGATGCGGATTTTAGTTTCAAAGAAAAAAGATGCTCAGTTTCAAAGAAAAAAGCTTCCCCCCGCGCAAAGCTCAAAAATAAACGTAATGCTGTAAACGCTGCAGGGGGCTTCAAAGTTATGCGTTTGTGTTGTATTGGCTTCGCCGCGAAGCACGAGCTTTCTTGCAATCTGCAAAATTTGCTTTTATGCTGCGTTCTTGCATCATAGATTTTGCGCGGCGAAGTCGCGTGACTTTCACACAGTATGGGAGATTGAACCTTGAAGCAGCAAAAAGTACAAGAAGGGCAAAAAACCTTAACGAAAACGCAAGAGCGAAGTAATAGCTCTGCGCGTTCTTACGATTTTTTAGAGCCCGTAGAAGAAAAAGTATTGCGCATGCACTATGGGCTGAGCGAAAACGATGACAAAGCGTTGGAGTACGCAGTCGGAGCGAGCGAGGATGCGAAGCTGCGAGTGGGCTTAATGGAAGCCAATAATGTAGCGTATCTCGAAGGAAATTGTCCGTTAACCGAGGGTGCGGATAAAGAAGTGCTACTCACAGTGATCTCGAAGGTTTAGACGAGTTTACGCTGTAGTCAATGAATGAGCTTGTGCAAAAGTTCTTTGCTAAGAAATGCGGGCAAAGCTGTTTGCGCAAGCTTTACAAACTCTCTTTGTTCTGCTAGGCTTTCTTTGATTTGTGCTCTCATGGTTTTGGGGGCGAGTGCGTAGCAGATTCTAGGAGAGATATATGCGTTTGAGAACCAAAGTACTCATGCTAGCTTGCTTGATGTTGGCTGGCCTTGGTCTTGTTGTGGGAACGGCTTGCAATGAGCACGAACTGTCACCTTTTGCCAACTCATTAGCCGCGGGTGCAGCGGAGATGAACAAAGATGGGGCGACACGAGCTGTAGATATTTTGTTTGTCGTTGATGATTCAAACTCTATGGTTGAAGAGCAGCGAGGTCTCAACGAGAACTTCTCTGCTTTCTTGGGTCAGCTCGTCGCCGTTAATGCTGACTTTCAGCTTGCTGCGATATCGACTACGCTTCTTAATGGACATGGCATCAACGAACCCAATTCATCCGTAAGTTTTAACACTGAACTGGCGCAAACCTTTTGGGGAGCAGGAAACCTTCTTGATGAAGATGGCAGGGAGATCGATTCCACGGCTCTGCGCGAGAAGTGCGAAAAGTTCTTTAACTTAACAAAGACGACGTGGCTAACGAGTACTTTGCGCTACTCCTACGATAAAACTGAGAAAGCGTGGAAGCAGGGTACGGAGAGCATGAATTTAGATGATATTAAGGATCTCTTCCGCTGCCAGGGCTTAACGGGTACAGGAGGAAGTGCGGTAGAGCGTGGTTTATCAACAATGATTCGCTCTTTAAACTCGAATAGGCGCTTCAAGCGCTCGGGCTCCTTGTTAGCCGTTGTATTTGTTACCGATGAGAATGACTGTTCATCAACCATGGAAGACGCCGTTGCGGCAAACACATATGGAGACAATCAAGATGCTACGCAGGAGTGTGAGTTGAAGCGCAATATCGAAGACAGCTGCGTCTTAAGCAGTGGCGATCGCGTTAAAAATGGTGAAGTCGAGCCTGCATTGGGTCCAACCATCGATGTGGGGGATAGCAAAGTTCCGCTGCGCAAAGTTTGCGTAGACGCATCCGCCGAAAGTCGCGACGCATTGATTAAATATTACAACGATCCTGAAAGTGATGCTAAGGAATATATCAACTGTCCCGAGGGTGGCTGTTTAAATAAACTCCAAACGCGACGTGATTTTTATGATCAAATTGTAGAGTATGTGCGAGTTAGTAATGTTGGTTACTATCTGAAGAGCCAACCCAGTCTAAAAGCTCTCGACAAAGAAGAGCGTAAGAAAAAAGAAGAACAGATGGCGGTTGAAGATATCATCATCGCTTCCGTTATTAACCGTGATCAAGGTTTGCGCTACAACGATGAGAACTTCCCCGAGAAGTGGTGCGGTGCTGCAGGTACACAAAGTTATCGCTATCAGTTGTTTGCAGAGATGTTTAATGACCCCATATACGCGCCGATCTGTTGTCGACGTGAAGCGTTCTCAACCAACGTAGCTGGAGATCAAATAGAAACGGTTTGCGAAGCTAATGATAACGGCTCGCTCGCCAAGTTTGGACCTGTATTGTCCAAGATCGGTAAAAGAATTGGTGAAGCCGTTGCCTCGATCTGTACTACGAAGGTTCCCGTTACATGTATTCCAGAGGAGTGCAACGCGGGCAGCCCGAAATGTCCTTGCTTAAGAGGATGTAGTGATACGCAATACTTTGCTGGAAGTGAGCATGCATACAACGTTTGCGAAGAATTTAAAGTTGTGGTGGGCAGCATCGAGGGAGAGGATATGTCCACACTCGAGATCTTTAAGGATGGCACAGACTATACGATTGATATGGAATCGACCTTCTGTAGAAACCGTACGGATTCGCCAATTCAAATTAAGTTGAACCGCAATGATGCTGGAAGAAACCTTGTATACCAATATCCGCAAAAGATAACGGGTAAATAGTTAAATCAGCACAGAATTCTAAAGCACGAGAGTCGATATTTAAAAATCGATATCGTGCTTTTAGTGTATTTGGGCAATGCTAGTACTGGACATCGAAAGCTATAGTTTTCGGTGAATGCAAGAAACCAAAAACTGCTTAGTCTAAAGTTTGGAAAATCAGTTTAGCGTTCAAAAAAAAGTCAATAAAATCAAGGCGCTACGTAGAAGAACGAGCTCTAAGGATGCGAGCTTTTAGCGGGGCGTTGGGGGACTTTGTACTCTTTCGAGGGGGTAGCGCAAGATCGCCTGAGGTATTCGCATAGTGAAGCCATTTTTGCCTTGGATCGGCGAGTAGCCGATACAAGACAAAAATGAGCGACACTTAGCGAATAACGAAGGTAGCTTGCGCGTAGGGGGATACTTCCCCCACAAAAGCAAAATGCATCCATATTGAATTCTCAGAGTTTTCTTAGGGGACAAACGTCAGTTTTTTGTAAAAAGCCTTTCAACTATAAGGCGCACGGGGTATAATGACGGCGCTGTTTCGGGGGGATTTCAACGTTTGCATCGAGAGGTATTATGTCAGGTCATAGTAAGTGGAGCACAATTAAGCATAAGAAAGCAAGAACAGATGCAGCGCGCTCAAAGACATGGACGAAGGTTGTTCGAGAGATTATTGTTGCAGCCCAATCTGGGGCTGACGTTGAGTTTAACTCGGCTTTGCGCCTCGCGGTGCAAAAGGCGAAATCACTCAATATGCCAAAGGACAATATCGAGCGCGCTATTAAACGCGGTGCTGGCGGCGAGGATTTGACACACTATGACCAAATTTTTTACGAAGGATACGGAGCTGGTGGTGTTGCGATACTGGTTGAAACCTTAACCGACAACCGCAACCGCACCGTCGCGAATGTACGCAGTATTATGGGCAAAAACGGCGGCTCAATGGGAGAGGCGGGCAGCGTTGCGTGGCAGTTCGATACGAAGGGAAGCATACTTATGCCAGTCGAAGGCATGGACGAGGATGAGCTCATGATGCTTGCGCTCGATGCGGGGGCCGAGGACTTTGAAATAGACGATGGCATGGCCTCAATTACTACTGAGGTTAGCGAATTGTCAAAGGTAGCTAAGGAGTTGGAGAGGATGGGGCATACCATCGAAACGATGGAAATTACCAAGATTCCCCAAAATATGGTCGAGGTAGATGAAAAGACAGCAAGCTCGATACTAAGACTCTGTAGTGTTTTAGAAGATGACGATGATGTCCAAAACGTCTACACCAATGCCGATATTAGTGATGAACTCCTCGAAAAGCTCGCCTAATGTCATTGGTTGAGAGAATTTTAGGAATAGACCCTGGAAGTCGGTTTTTGGGTTACGGGGTCATTCACAAACAGGGCAATAGCCTGAGTTATGTAGATGCGGGACGCTTAGTACTTGGCGATGGTCCCTTGGTGCAACGGCTCGTCGCCATCGACGCGTTCTTAACAGACTACCTGCAAAAGTATCCCGTCCAAAGTGTGTCGATCGAGGGGATATTTCACCAAAAAAACGCCGAGTCCGCGCTAAAGCTTGGGCATGCGCGCGGCGTTGCAATACTTGCTTGCGCGCGTTTGGGGCTGGAAATTTTTGAATATGCCCCAACACTTGTGAAAAAAAGCGTCGCAAGCTATGGACGCGCAGATAAAGCACAGCTTGCTGCGATGGTTCGTATGATTTTAGGCGTTAAACACAAGTGGAGCCAAGATGCGTCAGACGCGTTGGCACTTGCGATTTGCCACGCAAACCGCAGCCGCGTGCTAGAACCACGTGCGACATGATTATTAGAGCATCCTTAAGCACCCACAAGAATAGTTCATAGCTAGCTTTTTAGCGCAAGACACTGCCAATACATTAGCGTCAAATTTCGCGCTCCCGAGCTGCCGAGCTAAGCGTAAAATGTAAAAAAACATGCATTGCATGTGCCTACGCAGCGTGTTCAATGCATGTTCATTGTTTTGAGTCGTTTTAAGTTTCTCTTGATTTTAGCACGCTATAAAGTGCTTGCTAAATTAAGGACAAGGGTCTTCTTCGGCTACGCCGCAGCCACAGTTACCTTTTTGAGTTTTATTGGGATCATCGGGGCATTCGTCGTTGCAATCTGGTACGGTGTCGTTATCTGTATCGGTATCTGCTACGCCGCATCCGCACACACCTTCTTCTGCTTTTTGAGGATCATCGGGGCATTCGTCGTTGCAATCAGGCACGGTGTCGCTGTCAGTATCGGTATCTGCTACGCCGCATCCACATACACCTTCTTTTGATTTTTGAGGATCATCGGGGCATTCGTCGTTGCAATCAGGCACGGTGTCGCTGTCAGTATCGGTATCTGCTACGCCGCATCCACATACACCTTCTTTTGA
>Ga0265293_10006205_pt1 | contig 19298 bp, 17 predicted proteins | sample Munlanlewell138R_FD_192505 | JGI IMG/M metagenome (GOLD analysis project Ga0265293, IMG submission 192505) | Leachate microbial communities from a municipal landfill in Southern Ontario, Canada - Leachate well 138R | ecosystem: Engineered > Solid waste > Landfill > Unclassified | place: Canada... | reverse complement strand
GGACCGAGGCCAATTTCGAATCCTCGTGATTCGCGGCGCGCCGGGCGCGGGCACCTATTCCGCCGGCGGCGTGCGCGCATCAACCGTGCGGCTGATCGACGATCGCGGCGGGCTGGTGGGCACGTCCAATGCGATGGATCTTGCGGTGGGCGGGCGGGGGATGCTGCCGGTCACCACCTCGGTTTCGCTGGGGGGCACATCGGGGGATCGGCCGCTGATGATGACCACCACAGGATCGTTTCGCCCCGATGACGAAGGCGTGCTGAAAACCGACAGTGGACTGGTCCTGCTGGGCTGGCCTGCCAATGCCGATGGCACGATTTCCACATATCCGCGCGATACGGCCAGCGGGCTGGTTCCGATCGTGATCAACTCCAACCAGACCGCTGGCGATCCGACCACTGCCATGAACCTTGGGGTCAACCTGCCCGCGACCGAGACCGAGGAAGGCGCCGGTGGCGGCTCTATCCCGCTGGCGGTGGAATATTTTGGCAACCTTGGCACGTCCGAATCGCTGAATGTCACCTTTACCCCCGTGGTGCCCGCCACCGGTTCGTCCAATAGCTGGACCATGGTGATCGCCGATTCGGCCCAGGGCGGCGCGGTGATCGGTGAATATGAACTGGTATTCGATGACACCCGCGGTTTTGGCGGCACGCTTGCCTCGGTTAACACCGTATCGGGGGGCGCCTATGATTCCGCGACCGGCACGCTGGCGCTGACGGTGGCGGGTGGCCCGCTGTCGGTCACCATCGGCAGGTTGGGCGATCCCAACGGGCTTACCCAGCTTTCTGATACATTCGCCCCGACACAAATCACCAAGGATGGTTCGCCCGTGGGCAACCTCACCTCGGTCGAAGTGGACGAAGGCGGCTATATGATCGCCACCTATGACACTGGCTTTACCCGCGTGATCTATCAAGTGCCGCTTGTGGATGTGCCCAATCCCAACGGGCTGATTTCGCTGAATAATCAAACCTATCAGGTCTCGCCCCACAGCGGTTCGTTCTTTCTGTGGGATGCAGGCGATGGCCCCACCGGCGCCGTCGTGGGCTATGCGCGCGAAGGCTCGACCACCGATGTGGCCGGCGAATTGACCGATCTGATCCAGACTCAGCGCGCCTATTCCTCGAATGCCAAGGTCATCCAGACGGTCGATGAAATGCTGCAGGAAACGACCAATATCAAACGCTGACCCTAGGAAAGGTTCCCCGGCATGAGCATCACCGGCTCGCTCAACAACGCACTTACCGGGCTTCGCGCCGTCAGTCGCGCGGCCGAGGTCGTGTCGTCTAATGTGTCCAACGCCCTGACCGAAGGCTATGGCCGGCGCGAAATTCAGCTTTCGGCCCAGACCTATGCCGGAAACGGGGCCGGGGTGCGGGTCGATGGTGTGATCCGCCATGCCGATCCCCAGATCATCAGCGAACGTCGGCTGGGTGAATCCGCCCTTGCCGGCGATACGCTGCGCGAAAAATTCCACGATCAGCTTGCCCGCGCCATCGGCCAGCCGGGCGATGCACGTTCGCTGACCGGGCTGATGTCGGGGTTTGAATCGGCACTGATTCAGGCCGCCTCGGCCCCCGAAAGCGATACCCGATTGCAGGCGGCTGTCGGGGCTGCCGGTGATGTGGCCGCCCATCTGAACGCCGCCACCAAGGATGTCCAATCCGCCAGGATGGAGGCTGACCGCGCCATCGCCGTTCAGGTTGAACAACTCAACAGTGGGCTGCGCAATGTCGCCACGCTCAATACTGATATCCAAAAGGCGCTGGCCTCGGGCCATGATGCCACGGCGCTGATGGATCAGCGCCAGATCGCCGTGGATGCCATCGCCCGCATCGTGCCGGTCAAGGAAATGCCGCGGCCGAACGGGGGTCTTGCCCTTTATACAACCGGCGGCGCAATCTTGCTGGAAACCCGCCCGGTCGAAATCGGCTTTACCCCCGTGGGTGTCATCACCGCCGATATGACGCTGGGCTCGGGCGCGCTTTCGGGGCTGACGATCAATGGCGACGCGGTCAATACCGGCCCCGGCCGCAACCCGCTGGGTGGCGGCGCGCTGGGTGCGCTGTTCGATATCCGCGACGATCTTGCGCCCACCGCGCAATCGCGGCTCGATGCGGTGGCCCGCGATCTGATCACCCGGTTCGAATCCCCCGCGATCGATCCGACCCGCGCCCCCGGTTCGACCGGCCTGTTCACCGATCGCGGCAATCCGCTGAACCCGGCCGATGAAACCGGCCTTGCCGGGCGGATCGCCATTCATGCCGCCGTCGATCCACAGGCGGGTGGTCAGGTCTGGCGCCTGCGCGCCGGGCTTGGCGCGGCCACCCATGGCGATGTCGGCGATGCAAGCCTGCTTAACGCGATGCGCGATGCCCTAGGCGCGGGGCAGATCCCGGCCTCGGGCGGGTTTTCCCTGATCGCCCGCTCTGCCCAGGGGCTTGCCAGCGATCTGCTGTCGCTCACCAGCGGCGAACAGATTGCCGCGCAACGTGACAGGGCCGGCTCAACCGCGCGGGTGGATACATTCCTGGCGCTGGAACTGCGCAATGGCGTCGATACCGACCACGAATTGCAAAATCTGTTGCTGATCGAACAGGCCTATGCCGCCAATGCCCGTGTGATCATAGCAATCGATGAATTGATGCAGCAGCTTCTAAGGATCTGACCATGAGCAACATCTCATTCGGCGACCGCGCGCTTGCCTTTCAACACATGCGCCACAACACGCTGCAAAAGGAAACGATTCAGCGGCTTTCAGAGGAATTGGCCTCGGGTAAACGCGCCGATCTGGCCAAGTCGCTTTTGGGGGATTACACGCCGCTCACCCGGATCGATCACGCGACGACCACCCTGCAGGCCTTTCGCACCACCACCGCCGAGGCCGGGCTTTTCACCGATGCAATGCAACAGGCGCTGGGCCGGATTCAGCAAGATGCCGCAACCAGCGCCAACGCATTGCTGCACGCCGGCAGCACCCAGACGCCCGAACTGGTGCAAACCGCCTCGCGCGAAGCTGCAGCGGCATTTTCGACCGGCGTTTCGGCGCTTAACGCCCAGATCGGCGGGCGCAGCCTGTTTGCTGGGCGCGCGAGGGATATGCCCGCGCTTGCCCCCGCCGAAGATATGCTGGCCGCGCTGGATGCCGTGATCGCAGCCGAAACCACGGTATCGGGCATGATCGGCGCGATCGATAGCTGGTTCGACGATCCCGGCGGCGGCTTTGCAACGATGGGCTATCGCGGCTCGCCCCAGCTTATGAGCGGTTTTCCAATCGCCGATAGCGAACTGGCGCAGATCACCCTGACGGCGGAATCCGCCGAAATTCGCGATACGCTTAAGGGCCTGGCCATGGGGGCGATGATCAGCCGGGGCGCATTCGCGGGGGATCTGACAGCACAGGCCGAAGTGCTGCATCGCGCGGGCGAACACCTGCTTGGCGCGGATCACGGCCTGACGCATGCCCGCGCCGGATTGGGCATTGTCGAAAACCAGATCGAAGCCGCGGCCATCCGAAATGATGCCGAGACAAGCGCGCTAAAGATCGCCCGATCGGATCTGGTGGGGGCCGATCCCTATCGCACCGCCTCGGATCTGATCGCGGCGCAGACCCAGCTTGAAATGCTCTATACGTTAACCACGCGGCTGTCGCGCATGACGCTGGCGGATTATCTGTGATGCGGCGGTTTATCCTGGTTCTATGCGTGGCATTTGCCTGGGTCACCATGGCCCAGGCCAGCCCGATCCGGATCAAGGATCTGGTCGAATTCGACGGGGTGCGCGGCAATGATCTGGTGGGTTATGGGTTGGTGGTCGGGCTGAATGGCACCGGCGATGGTATCCGCAACTCGCCCTTTACCGAAGAAATCATGGCCAATATTCTGGAACGGCTGGGCGTCAATGTCAGCGGCGAACAATTGGCCCGAAAAATGTCGCCGCTGTTTTTGTGACTGCAACGCTGCCCCCATTTGCCCGCGCTGGATCGCAGATTGACGTGACGGTTTCCGCGATTGGCGATGCCAAAAGCCTGTTGGGCGGCACATTGGTGATGACATCGCTGAATGCCGCCGATGGCCAGATCTATGCCGTGTCGCAGGGCACGATCCTTGCGGGCGGCGCCGCCGCCGAGGGTGCGGGCGCCAGCGTGGTCATGGGGGTGCCCACCTCGGGCGTCATCCCGGCCGGCGCCCGGGTCGAGCGTGAAATCGACTTTGATTTCACCCAACTCACATCAATCCGGCTGGCTTTGCGTAACCCGGATTTCACCACCGCCGGCCGGATCGAGGCCGCGATCAACGGGCAATATGGCCGGGTGGTCAGCCGCATGCTGGATGCCGGCACGGTTTTGGTGGATATCGCGCAGATGCGCGAAGCCTCGCCCGCGCATGCGCTGGGCAAGATCGAAAATATCCCGGTTCAGCCGGAAATCAAGGCGCGCGTCGTCGTGGATCAGCGTTCCGGGACGATCGTGATGGGCGCCGATGTGCGCATTTCGCGCGTGGCGGTCAGTCAGGGCAACCTCACCCTGCGCATCCAAGAAGAACCCCTTGTGGCACAGCCCAATCCCTTTGCCCCGGGCGAAACGGTTGTCGTGCCCCGCACTACGGCCGCGATCGACCAGGAACCGGGGATCGGGCTGGCCGAAGTGGCCCAGGGCACCAACCTGTCCGAAGTCATCGCCGGGTTGAATGCGCTGGGCGTCGCGCCACGCGACATGATCGATATCCTCAAAAGCATAAAGGCGGCGGGGGCATTGCATGCTGAATTCGTGGTGCAATAGGCCGGGCGATACCAGTTGCGGCAGAAAGGATTGGTCATGATGTGAAATCGTTGCCTGCATTGTTCAGGTTGGAACTGGCGACGCCTGAAAAACCACCGCCGTGACCGACAGCGCACCGAGGTTTCCCAGGGTTTTGAACATGGTCAAACATGAAACAACGACGGCCGCCAGCGGGCATCCAGTGTCGTTTCGGCCATGGGATCGTCGATTTCGACAATCTCTGGCTTGGCTTGGGGTTAATAATGATGTTGTCTGGCGGCAATCATAGCTGTCATCGCATCAACATTGCACAGCATAAGGGCAGGCGCCCGGGAAAGACGTGACGCAATGGCTGACTACATGGGGCGATGGCCGGGCATAAGCGAGCAGCACATAAACACGGGACGGGACTTGCCTTGACGATCAGCCATTCTAACCGACATTTTTCACGCCTGATCTGGCTATTGGGCGCGACGCTCGCGCTGATCTGGATCGCCGGTTCCGCCTTGGCGCAAAGCATGCCATCGCTTGAATCCCGCGCGACCCCCCAGATTCGCGAAATGCTGTTCCCCGGTGCCGACCGGTTTGAAATGTCGGGCGAAGGCAGCCCGCCGCATTTGCACGTCTTTGCCGGCGATGAGCCGCTGGGCTATATTTTTTCGACCTTTGATGTGGTGCGCGCGCGCAGTTATTCGCCGACCCCCTTCGACGGCATCGTCGGCATGACCCTGACGGGCGAGCTGACCGGCGCACAGGTGATCAAGCAAAGCGACCCGTTTCTGGTGGGCTTTCCCGAACGGGTCGCGCGGCTGGAAGAATTTCTGGCGGCGCATGTCGATTACCATGTGGCCGGCGCGACCGAGCCGCCGCTAAAGCCCGATTTTGTCCAGGCCACCACGATTTCGGCCCGCAATATCCGCGCGGGTATTCTTGACGCCGGCCGGGTCATTTTGCGGGCCAATGATCCGCGCCCGCCGATCACGGAACCCACGATTGACCGGGTGGGCTATACGTTTCTTGGCTGGGATGAACTGCGCGACATGGGGGCGGTGTCCCAGCGCCTCGTCTCTTTTGCCGACGTCAGCGCCGCCTTTGACGCAATGGGCGTTATCCCCGAACAGATGGATGTGTCGCTGACCAGATCCGAGCCCGATGCGCGCTATATCGAGCTTGTCGTTGCCATGGTCACGCCATCGCTGATCGGTCGCAATGTCATCGAGGGGGGGTCTTATACCGATGTGATCGAACCTGCGCCCGATGATATGGTGATGGTCGCGGTCATGTCGGGCGGTTATTACGATTTTGCCGGCACCCGTTATCGGGCCGTTGGCACCGATCATATGTTCGATCGGGTGCGGCTTGAACAGGGCGATCTGCGGTTCGATTTTCACCGATCGGATTTTCACCACGTCAAACAAAGCGCGCAACGCGCAGGCGGCCCGAACCTGAGCCATGCGGGCGTGTTCATGATCCCGCTTGCATCGGGCTTTGATCCGATGGCCCCGTTCGAGGTGATCGCCATGGTTCATGCAACCGATGCGGCGGGCGCGGTGCATACTGCCGAATTCCCGGTGACTTATCAGATGCCGGACGATGTGGTCCTGCTCCCCCCGGTCGAGCCGCTGCCGGTCTGGGCCGAAACCTGGATCGATGCGGCGCCCGAACTGGCGATTTTGGGCGCGATGCTGGTGGTTTTGACGCTGATCTTCGTCTTTCAGGCGCAACTGTCGCGCCGGCGCAAGCTGCATCAATGGGTGCGCAACGGGTTTTTGGCCTTTACGCTGATCTGGCTGGGCTGGATTGCCGGGGGGCAATTGTCGATCGTTCATGTGGTAAACTATCTGCGCGCCCCGTTTGAGGGGGCGGATCTGGGCTTTTATCTGGCCGAACCGCTGATCGTGGTGATTGGCATTTATGTGCTGTTGTCGCTGGTTATCATCGGGCGGGGGGTGTTTTGCGGTTGGCTCTGTCCGTTTGGCGCGTTGCAGGAATTGACATCGCGCATCGCCCGCCTGTTGCGGCTGCCGGTCTGGAATCCATCGCAAAAGGCGCAGCGCTGGATGTGGCTGCCCAAATACGGGTTCGCCGCGCTGATCGTCGGCACGGCCTTTGTCGTGCCCGAAGCCATGGCCACCACCGCCGAGATTGAACCGTTCAAGACGGCGATCACGTCGGCCTTTACCCGGCCGTGGCCCTATGTGACCTATGCGGTGTTGCTGCTGGTTATGGGCCTGTTTACCGAACGTTTCTTTTGCCGCTTCATGTGTCCGCTGGGGGGCATGCTGGCGCTGGGGGACCGGCTGCATATCTTTACGTTCCTGAAACGGCGGCCCGAATGTGGCACCGGGGGCTGTCACCTGTGTGAACGGTCCTGCCCGGTCAAGGCGATCGAGCGCAGCGGCAAGATCGTGATGGCCGAATGTTTCCAATGCCTTGATTGCCAAGTGGAATATTACGATGATCGGCGCTGCCCGCCGCTGGCCAAATTGCGCAAACAGCGCGAGCGGGCGGCAAAACAGCCCAAACCCGCCATGCCCGACCTGAAAGCTGCGTTCGAGGTGCAGGCATGAGCGCGCGCGGGCTTTCGCGGCGGCGGGTTCTGACGATCCTCGCCGCATCGGCTGCGCTGCCGGTGGGGATTGCCGGGTTGCGGATGTTCGGGCCGCAACCCACATTTCACGATTGGCAGGGCGAGGCGCTTGGCGCGCAGGCCTCGATGCGGCTTTGGCATGCCAATGGCGATCACGCACGCCGGACGCTGGCGCGGATGACGGCCGAGGTGCAGCGGCTGGAAAATATCTTCAGCCTCTATCGCGCTGAAAGCGAATTGTCGCGGCTGAATCGCGATGGCGTTTTGCAGGGCGCGTCGCCGGCGCTGCGCGATGTGCTGGACTATGCGCTTGCGCTGGCCGCTGCCAGCAATGGCGCCTTTGATCCCAGCGTTCAGCCGCTTTGGACGTTGTATGAGCGCCATTTCAGCCGGCCGGATGCCAGCCCGGCCGGCCCTGCGGCACTGGAACGCGATCATGCGCGTGGACTTGTGGACTATCGCGCCATCGATTTGGCGGGGCGCAATCTGCGCCTCGGCACGCCGGGAATGGCGCTGACGCTTAATGGTATCGCGCAGGGCTATGTCACTGATGTGATTGCCGATTTACTGCGAAACGAAGGCTTTGATCACGCGGTTGTGGCGATGGGCGAAACCCGGGTTCTGGGCACCCACCCCGAGGGGCAGCCGTGGCGCGTGGGTCTGCGCGATTCATCGGGACATGTGGGGCGGGTTCTTGAGCTGGCCAATCAGGCTTCGGCCACGTCGGGCGGTTATGGCACGGTGTTTGACCCATCCGGGCAGCATCATCATATTTTCGACCCCGCCACCGGCGGCAGCGCCCATCGCCTGACCGAGGCTGTCGTCACCGCCCCGCGCGCGATGGTGGCCGATGCGCTTGCCACGGCGCTTGTGGTGGCGGGCGCCGACCGCGCCCCCGCGATTCTGGCCAGCGTGCCGGGCGCGCGGGCGATCCTGACCCGGCCGAATGGCGAAACGGTGATGCTGTAGCGATGGGCCGGTAAATCTTAGAAATAACTACGCACCAACGCGCCCGAAATCAGGCTCCAACCATCGGCGATCACGAAAAAGCCCAGTTTGAACGGCAGTGATACAATCGCCGGTGGCACCATCATCATCCCCATCGACATCAGGATCGCCGCAACCACAAGATCGATGATCAGAAACGGCAGAAAGATCAGGAATCCGATCTGAAACGCTCGCTCGATCTCGCTTAACAAAAACGACGGGACGAGCACCGATAGCGGCGTATCCGGCCCTAGCACCGCCAGCCCCGGCCCATCGGGGCGCAGGCTTGCAAGATGCGAAAAGGTGTCGGGGTCGATCCGATTGCTCATGAACCCGCGGAATGGATCAATGATCGCGGGCAGCGCGGTTTCGATATCGATCAGCCCATCCACCAGCGGTTGAACACCCGCGCCCCAGGCCGCAACAAAGACCGGCTCCATCACGAAATAGGTCAAAAACAGCGCAAGGCTGACGATCAGCATATTCGGCGGCGCCTGTTGAAGGCCGATCGCCTGCCGCAAGATCGACAACACCGTCACAATGAACGGAAAACAGGTGATCATGATCGCAAGCCCGGGCACCAGGCTAAGCAGGGTGATGATCACCAACAGCTGAATACTGCGCCCCGCAAGCGACCCATCCTCGCCCAGCGACAGGGTGATATCCTGGGCCTGCGCGGCATCGGCGCCGAACAGGACAAGGGCCAGCGCCGCATATTTCCACATGTTCACAGGCCGCTTTTCAGATCGGCAACCTCGGTCAGGCGCACCGCCAATTGCCCCGAATCCGCGCCGCCCAATTCCTCTAACTGGCCGCGCGCAATCAGCCTGCCGCCAACGTAAAGTTCCACCGGATCTTCGATGCGGCTGTCGAGCGGCAGCACCGAATCGTTTCGAAGCTGCAGCAGATCGCTGATCAGCGGGCGCGCCTTGCCGACAGAGATGGTCACCTCGATTGGCACTTGGGTAAATGGATTGCTGCGATTTTCAGTCGAATGTTCGGGATTATCCATGTTTCAACGCACTTTCATTCAATGTGTAAACGGCCTGAATCGCCTGGCTGATCCGTTCGACCGTGCCGGTCAGGTCGATCTGGCGTTCGCTTTCGCCCATTCGCAAATAAACCTGGCCGTCGGTCAGATTCGTTTCCTCGGCGATGCGAATGGGAATGGTGGTCGTGCGCTGCAAAACGGTCTCTAACGCGGTGCGATTCGCGGGGGATATGACGATTTCGATGGGCGTATCCGAGGCATTTTCCGCCATCGGCAGTAATTCTTCGAGGATCGTCTGCCCGATCGTTTGCATGATCAGATCCGGCAGCACCTTTTCCATGATCGTGTGCAGCAGCGGCCCGATTGAACGCATCACATGGCTGCGCGCCTCGTGAAAGGTAAAGCCGAGATCTTCGAGGTTGCGCGAAAACGTGGCGTCGATGCGGCTTTGATCGTCGGCCTGGGCGCTGGCGGCATCATCCCAGCCGGCCTTGTATCCCTGATCATAGGCGGCGATGCGGGCGGCTTCGATTTCCTGCGGCGTCTGCGTGACGGGCGGATCAGCGCGGGTGGCCGCGTCAAAATCTTCGAGCGGGAACAGCGGCGATGTCATGCGCTTTCCTCTTTCTCATCCATCCAGCTACGCAAAATTTCGATGGTTTCATCCTGGCGCGTGTCGATCATCTTGCGCAGGCGGGCCACCGGGTCGCTGGGCAGATCGTCGCCGATGTCGAAATCGGCCACCATGCCCATCGGGGGCGGGATAAATTCACCATCATCAATTTCACCATTCAGCGCGGGCAATTGCGGTGCCATCATACTGACCGGCAAGGGTTGCGGATTGGTTAACGGCCCAGAATCCGGCGGGCCAAGCGCGGGCACCCGATTTGCAGTGCTGGCCAGGATCGGGCGCAGCACGAACAGGCCCAGCACCAGCGTGACCAGCGCCAGAACCCCAAGCTGAATCAATGTCATCGGGTTTAGCTGCAGCCCCCCGAACAGGCCCGGCGCGCTGATTTCATCGCCGGTGGGCAGTTGCTCCAACTCTAGCGTTTTTATGGTTAACGTATCACCGCGCGTTTCATCGAACCCGACGGCCGAGGCCACCAGTTCGCGCAAGGTGGCCAGTTCGCCATCGGATCGCGCCTCCCACACCGTCTCGCCGGTGACGGGGTCGGGGCGACGGATTCCATCAAGTAGCACCGCCACGCTCAGCCGTTTGATCGCGCCGGGTGCGCGCGTGATTTCGCGTTTGGTTTCAGAGAGTTCGTAATTCACCCGTTCGCGGGTTTCGCCGTCTTGCGCGCTTGAGCTTCCCGCCTGTGCGCCGTCACCATCGGGCAGATTCGACGCGACGGTGACGGCGCTGTTGCGCGAATCATTTGACGCGGTGGTGCGTTCTTCGACCTCGGAGCTGACGGCGACGCGGCCTTCGGGGTCAAACCGGCGTTCGAATATCTGTTCGCGGTCGGTTTCGGTTTCAATGCTTAGTTCAACAATCGCGTTGCCGTAACCCACGCGGGCCTCAAGCAGGCGTTCGACATTGCGGCGCAGCGCGGCGGCGCGGTCAGTGCCGGCCACGCCCTCGTCAAGCGAATCGTCACCGGCCATCAGCCCGCCGCGCCCGTCGATGATCGACACATCTTCGGGCGAAAGGCCCGACACTGCCGAGGCCACCAGATATTTCAACGCCCGCGCCTGCGCCGGGTTCAGCGTCGCGCCCGTCGTTGTCACACTGACCGAAGCGGTGGCGCGCGACTGGCGGGCAAAACCGCTGCCGGTGGGGTTGCCCAGATGCACGCGGGCGGTCTTGATCTGCGGGCTCGACATGATTGTGCGGGCCAGTTCGCCCTCTTTGGCGCGCCAATAGGCGGCATCGAACATCTGGGCGGTGGTTCCGAATCCTGAAAGGTTATCAAGCAGTTCATAGCCAAGCCCCGCATTCGCCGGCAGCCCTTCGCCCGCAAGGGTCATGCGCAATTCGTCGCGCTGCGCGGCATTGACGAAAATAGCCGTGCCGCGAATTTCATAGACCGCCCCGCGCGCCTCAAGCGCCTGAACAACGTCGCCCGCGGCACCGGATTCCAGCCCCGCATAAAGCAGCGCCATCGACGGTTGCGATGCGATTCGCGCCAGCCCCAGCACGGCCAGAAACATCGCAATCGTCGCCGCGATCACGATAATACGCCGCCGCGGATCAAGGTTTTCCCATATCGATAAAAGCTGCTGCATGACGACCCCAGTATTTGGACGGGCGTTCTGCCCGCGATGTCACTTTCCTTCATGGGCCTTAAGATTCGGTTAGCTTCCGGCGGTTAAAACGGGGGCAACGAAATTTTTCGGACAGGACGATGGCGGACGAAACTGCAGATAATGCGGCCCCACCCAAAACGGGCAAAAAAGGCTTTCTTATCGGGGCCTTACTGGCGGTGTTGCTGGGTGCGGGGGGCTTTTATGCCACTTGGTCGGGGCTGATTCTCGCGCCCGAATCCGGGGAAATGTCACAGGCGCCTGCGCCGATGCCCGCGGTCGGATTCATTGCGATCGATCCGCTGACGATCAGTCTGGGGCCGGGGGCCACGGGCCGGCATCTGCGTTTTCGCGCGGAATTAGAGGTGGATCCACGTTTTGCTGCCGAAGTCGCGGGGATGATGCCGCGGATTGTCGATGTGTTGAACGGCTATCTGCGGGCGCTGGATATGCGCGATATCGAAGATCCCGGCGCGCTGATTCGCCTGCGCGCACAGATGCTGCGCCGCATTCAGGTCGTGACCGGCGAGGGGCGAGTCAACGACCTTCTTATTATGGAATTCGTTTTGAATTAGGAGCAACGCGATGGAATTGATCGCCGATATTCTATTGATCGCCGGGGCTGTCGGGGCAGGTATTTATTGTCTGGTGCTTGGGCGGCGGCTCAATCGGTTTACCAATCTGGAAAACGGCGTTGGCGGCGCGATTGCCGTTCTGTCGGCGCAGGTGGACGATATGACCAAAACGCTGGGAAATGCGCAGCGCACGGCCGCCAGTTCGGGCGTCAAGCTGGAGGAAACGACCGCCCGCGCCGAAGCGGTGGCCAAACGGCTCGAACTGCTGATCGCCGCGATGCATGATCTGCCCAATGATCCGATTGCGCCAAAACCCGCCGCGCCCCCCGATCCCGCCCCGAGCGACACGGTTTTCCACAGTCACCGCAGCCGGATCGAGGCTGCGCAATGAAATCGCCCGGTAAAATGCCGAAAAAATCCTGGCGGGCGGGGCGGGGTGCGGTCTGGGTGATCGCGGGCATGCTGATCCTGTCGGGTGTGGTGCGCCTGGGTGCTGGCACCGGTATCGCCATCGCGCGCGAAATGGAGGATTTTCAGACAGCCGATGCGGCCACGCCCGGCTGTGAACCTGCCGATCCGGGCTCGCTTCTGGCGGCGTTGCAGACGCGCGAGGCCGATCTGGCCGAACGCGAAACCGTGCTTGCCGGCCAGCTTGCCGCGCTGGAAAACGCCCGGATCGAAATAGAGCGCAATATGGCTGCCCTGATCGCCGCCGAGGCGGATCTTGCCGCGACGATTGCCCTTGCCGATGGCGCCGCCGAGGGTGACCTGCTGCGCCTGACCACGGTTTACGAGAGCATGAAACCCAAAGAGGCCGCCCTGCTTTTCGAAGAAATGGACCCCCAGTTTGCCGCCGGGTTTCTGGGCCGGATGCGCCCCGATACGGCGGCGGCGATTCTGGCCGGGCTTTCGCCGCAGACGGCCTATGCGCTTAGCGTCATTCTGGCCGGCCGAAATACGAATGCGCCGCTGGAATAGGCGCGCGTGAGGCATTTGTTAATCTCGCCCTGCGATAACAATAGAATCGGCGGCAAAGCAGAACGGATTTGGTGAATGATCGGATTAATTGGTATCGCAGTGGTTTTCATCATGGTGTTCGGCGGCTATCTGGCCGCCGGCGGCAAGCTGGGCATCATTTTGACGTCTTTGCCCTTTGAATTCATGATGATCGGCGGCGCCGCCGCCGGGGCCTTCATCATTTCCAACGATATGGCAGCGATCAAACATACGCTCAAGGATATGGGCCGCGTGTTCAAGGGCCCCCGCTGGACGCCCAAGGATTACCGCGACCTGTTGTGCCTGCTGTTTGAACTGATCCGCCTGGCGCGCCAGAATCCCGTCGGTCTCGAAGAACATATTGAAACGCCGGCAAATTCGTTGATCTTTTCCAAATATCCCCGGATTCTGGCCGATGCCGAAGCGATTGAATTAATCTGCGACACGCTGCGTTCGGCCTCGATGAATTACGATGATCCGCATCAGGTCGAAGAGGTGCTGGAAAAGCGGATGGAAACCAATTTCCACCACGCGATGCATTCGACCCATGCGTTGCAGACCATGGCTGACGGTCTGCCCGCGCTGGGGATCGTGGCGGCGGTGCTCGGGATCATCAAAACCATGGGGGCGATTGATCAACCGCCTGAAATTCTTGGGAAAATGATCGGTGCCGCGCTGGTTGGCACGTTTTTGGGCGTGTTTCTGGCCTATGGTCTGGTGGGCCCGTTCGCGACCAAGTTGAAATCGGTGATCGAGGAAGACGCCCATTTTTATCAACTGATCCGCGAAGTGCTTGTGGCGAATCTGTATAACCACGCCACCAATATCTGTATCGAAGTGGGGCGGCAGAATACGCCCGGCCATTACCGCCCCAGCTTTTCCGAACTTGAAGACGCCCTCAAGGAAGTGAAGTCGGAGGCAGCATGATCCGGGCGGCTCTTATCTTGCTGTTATGGTTGATGCCGCTGGGCGCTTATGGCCAGATGGTCGAGCTGCGCTCGGGCGAGCATGCCGATTTTTCGCGGTTGGTGATGCAATTCGATGGCACGCCCGATTGGGCATTCGGGCGCACCGATGGCGGTTACGAACTGCGCGTTAACCAGGGTGGCCTCGGTTTTGACACGCGCCGTGTGTTCGATCTGATTCCACGCAGCCGCATCATCGCGGTTGAAAACCCGCAACCGGGCATTCTGACGATCCGGGTTGCGCCGGGCCACCATGCGGATGCGTTTGAAATCCGCGACGGCCGGCTGGTCATAGATATCAAGGACGGGCCACCCCCCGCCACCGCGCAATTCGAATCCCCGCTTCCGGCGGCGGGCGCAATGCCGGATCCCCCGTCGACGCCACCGATCGATCTGCCGCTTTTGCCGCCTGTGCTGCCCGACATACCGGCTGCAGTTCCGTTGGTGCTGAATGCTGCGCCGCCCCCCGCCCCGTCAGAGCATATCGCCGATATGCAGGCCGAGGTGCTTGGCCAGCTTGCCCGCGCCGCAAGCCAGGGGTTAATCGACGTTGATCTTGCCGAAACCGAGCGTGCGATCGCGCCGGAACCGGAACCGCCCACGCCCCCGCCACCCCCGGTTGCGCCGCCCAAGACGGATCTGTCGCATGTGCGTGTCCAGACCCGCGTCGATCTTGACCGGCGCAGCGCTGCAAGCGACCCGGCGCTGACCGCCGAAGGTGATACCTGCCTGCCTGATACGTTGTTTGACATCGCGGCGTGGGGAAGCGGTGCCGGTCCGGGCGGGCTGGTTGGCGAATTCGACACGCCCGACCCGGCACGGCTCGGCGATCTGGTGCGCGCATACCTTTATCAGGGTTTCGGGGCCGAGGCCAAAAACGCCATGGCCGCCTTTGGCGTTGTCGTTGAAAACGCGGACCTTTTGCATGCGATGGCCGATATCATGGACCATGGCCACAGCCAAACGCAGGGGCGCCTTGCCATGCAGGCCAGTTGCAACACAAGCGCCGCCCTGTGGGCCGTTCTGGCCCAACCGCGATTGGGGCGTGGCGATCCGATTAACCGTGATGCGGTGTTAACCGCGTTTTCGAACCTGCCCATTCATCTGCGCCGCAATCTGGGGCCCGGGCTGAGCGAACGATTCCTTGCGATCGATGATCACCAAACCGCAATCGCCATCCGCAACGCCATCTACCGCGCCCCCGGCGCGCATGGCGATGGCGTGTCGATGCTGGACGCGCGGCTGGATCTGGCGCTGGGGGATGAGGATGCGGCGGTCGAAACCCTGTCTGATCTGGCGAATGACGGCGGCATCCATGCGGCCGAGGCGCTGGTGATCCTGATCGATACGCTGGTGGATACGGCCCGGCCCGTCCCCAATAACCGCATCGCGGAGGCCGAGGCCCTGGTGGTGCCGCACCGCAATACGCCGCTTGGCGCCGAGCTTACGCGGGCGGCCATCTCGGGGATGATCGCGAATGGTCAGGGGGCCGGCGCGATCGATCGGCTGCGCGCCGCCATGGCCAAGGAATCGATCACGCCCGAGGTGCATGCGGCGCTGCTGGGGCGTGCCTATATTGCGCTTGCGCAAAATGCGGATGATGTCAGTTTTCTGCAAATTGCATTTACACCCCAGGCGCGGGCGGAATTGCACGGCGCAAGCGTGGCGGCGCGGCGCGCTGTGGCCGCACGGCTGCTGGATCTGGGCTTTGCCGATGCGGTGCGCGATCTGTTGAATGCCGCCGAAATCCCGCAGGCCGAGGATCGCATCCTGCTGGCCCGCGCGGCCTTGGCGCAAGGTAAACCCGGCATCGCGATCGGTTATCTCGCGGGGTTGGACGACGATGCCGCCCGCCAATTGCGTGCCGCGGCCTTTGCCATGTCGGCGACCTCAGCCGAATCGCCGATGCAATCGCCCGAGCCTGTGCAATCCCCCGCGCCGATGGGCAGCATCGCGCATGGGCGGAATGTAATTTCGCAAAGCGAAGCGGCGCGCGCCGCTTTTGATGCGCTTTTGCAGTCTTTGCCCGCCGATAGTAACGGATTGTAAAGGGAGTGACGCCAAACTGGCCTTCTACGAAGCAGCAAGAATTGCGGCCGAATCATGAAGGCAAATGTGAAACGATGGATGGAACGCGCCGGCATTTGGGTGCTGGTGTTGATCGTGATTCTGGCGGCGGGTCTGCCGGCGCTGGCGCGCGATGGCGCGGCAATGTGCAGCCAAGCGGCGCAGCGCGCGGCGGTGGAAACCGGCGTGCCGCTTGCCGTGTTAGAGGCGATCGCCCTGACCGAGACCGGGCGCAATGAGGCGGGCGTCCTGCGGCCATGGCCCTGGACCGTCAATATGGCGGGCGAGGGCCTCTGGTTCGACAGCCGCGATGGCGCGCTGGCCTATGCGCTGGCCGAATATCAGCGGGGCGCGCGCAGTTTTGATCTGGGCTGTTTTCAAATCAATTACAAATGGCACGGACAGGCATTTCAGTCGCTTGACCATATGTTGGAACCTTTGGCCAACGCCCGCTATGCCGCGCAGTTTTTGCGCGATCTTTACCATGAAAAGGGCGATTGGACCGCCGCCGCCGGCGCCTATCATTCACGCACCCCCGAACATGCCGACCGTTATGCCGCGCGATTTGACCGGTTTCTGGCGCAAATACGGCAGGCTGGTGACGCGCCGCCAAGGCTCGCGCTTGCCGATCCGCAGCACCGCGGGCCGCGGGTCAACAATTTTCCCCTGCTTGATGCCGCGCGGCCGGCGCCCGGGCTGTTGGGCTCGTTGGTGCCGATTGACGGCGGCCCCGGCGCCCGGCTGATTGCGGTGGAATAACATGACGTTAACGCTGCAAAACATCTTTCGCCCGACGATCCTTTTGGCCTTTGCGCTGATGGCGGTCATCGTCATGATGATCCTGCCGGTGCCGGCCTGGGCGCTGGATATCGGGCTGGCGGTGTCCTTTGCACTGGCGATCTTGATGTTTACCGTCACGCTTTTTATCGAGCGGCCGCTCGATTTTTCCGCCTTTCCCACGATCCTTCTGGCGTCACTGATGCTGCGGCTATCGCTTAACATCAGTTCAACCAAACTCATTCTCGGCGAGGGGCATACCGGCACGAATGCGGCCGGAAACGTGATCGAAGGATTTGCGAATTTCGTGATGGGCGGCTCGGTTTTCATGGGGCTGATCGTGTTTTGCGTCATCATGATCGTGAATTTTATCGTGATCACCAAAGGCGCGGGCCGCATGGCCGAGGTAGGCGCGCGTTTTGCCCTGGATGGGATGCCGGGCAAGCAGTTGGCGATCGACAGCGATATGGCCGCCGGCGCGATCACCCACCAAGAGGCCAAATCCCGCCGCGAAAAGGATCTGGCCGAAACCACGTTCTTTGGATCGCTGGACGGCGCGTCGAAATTCGTCAAAGGCGATGCGATTGCCGGCCTGTTGATCACCTTGCTGACGCTGGTCATGGGGCTGGTCATGGGCGTCGTTGTGCATGGCCTGCCACTTAGCCGCGCCTTTGAAACCTATACGATTCTGACCATCGGCGATGGTCTTGTTAACCAGATTCCGGCCGTCATCATATCGATCGCGGCAGCGCTGTTGCTGGCGCGTGGCGGGGCGACGGGATCAACCGATTCGGCGCTTTTTACGCAGTTGGGCCGCTATCCATCCGCGCTTTATGCGGTGGCGGTGCTTATGGCGCTGTTCGGATTAGTGCCCGGTTTACCATTCCTGCCGTTTGTTGCCGGGGCAGGCGCATTGGCCACGGCCGCCCATTTTGCCCAGCGCAGCGCCGCAAAAATCGATGCAAAAGAAAGGGCGGAATCCGTGATCGATACCCCCACGGCCGCGGCGGAAACCATGGGCGATGTGCTGGATCTGGATGATATTCACGTGCAATTTGCGCCCGATCTGGTGCCCATGGTGCTTGATCCGCGCACTGGGCTTGATGCGCGGATCGCCAATATGCGTAACCATGTCGCGTCCCATTTCGGGCTGATCCTGCCGGAAATACGGTTAACCGATGATGCATCGCTACCGCCCGGCGGTTATGTCGTGCGTATTCAAGGGGTTGAGCAAGCCCGCGATATCCTGCGCCCCGATCAGGTGCTGGTGTTGTTGGGTAGCGATGCCGGATCGCTGGTCGCGGGCGAAGATGTAAAGGAACCGGTTTACGGCGCGCCCGCGCGCTGGCTGGACGGGACGGCGCGCGATGATATCGCGCTTGCAGGCTTTACCGTCGTCAGCCCTGCCGAAGTGCTGGCCACCCATCTGCTTGAGGTGATCAAGCGCAATTTCGCCCGGCTTTTGTCGCTGAAATCGCTGCGCCGGCTGCTTGATGAAATGACGAACCTGTCCGACACGACGCGGGCCGAGGCGAACCGGCGTATGCTGGATGAATTGGTGCCGGACCGGGTGCCCGTTGATCTGTTGTTAACGGTGTTGCGGCTTTTGCTGGAAGAACGCGTGTCGATCCGCAACATGCCCTTGATTCTAGAGGCGATTTCCGAAATGCGCGGCGCGCAATCCAGCCCCGAAGCCATTTGCGAACATGTGCGCCAGCGGCTGGGGTTTCAGTTGACGGCGCAATTACGGCGCGACGATGGCACCTTGCCGTTGATCCAGCTTGCCCCCGAATGGGAGGATCGTTTCGCCAGCTATCAGATCGACAATGATCGCGGCCAAAGCGATGTGGCCCTGCCCCCCGACCAGTTCAACAAACTGGCCAGTTCGGTTGCCGAACGTGTCGCGCGCGCGGGTGAAACCGGGGTCTATCCGGCGGTGATCACATCCACCCGGCGGCGGCGGTTCTTGCGCACGGTGCTTGCGTCAAAGGGGATTCAGAATCCGGTGCTGTCGTTCGAAGAAATCGGTATCGACGCGCGGCCGGCGCTGGTAGGCATGGTGCCTGCATGAATGATCTGGCCGCGCAGATTCTGGGCGTCGGGCAAATGGCGTTAATGAGCGGCTATATCGTTTTTCTGCGCGTGGGCACGGCGATGGCGCTGCTGCCGGCATTTGGCGAACGCAGCGTGCCAGCGCAAATCCGGCTGATGCTGGGCCTGGCGTTTACCGTGATCGTGCTGCCTGCGGTCGCGGGTGACGTGGCCCCCATCGCTGAGCGGGCCGAGGTGATCGGGGCCTTTATCCTGACCGAGGTGATCGCGGGGCTGGTGATCG
>Ga0265293_10006204_pt1 | contig 19301 bp, 10 predicted proteins | sample Munlanlewell138R_FD_192505 | JGI IMG/M metagenome (GOLD analysis project Ga0265293, IMG submission 192505) | Leachate microbial communities from a municipal landfill in Southern Ontario, Canada - Leachate well 138R | ecosystem: Engineered > Solid waste > Landfill > Unclassified | place: Canada... | reverse complement strand
CTTCTGCCGCTTCTTGACTTTGAGCTGCAGCAATCATTTCAGCTTCTTGTGTAGCTTCATTTTCTATCGCTTCTGCTACTTCATTGGTTTCTGCAGGACTTTGAATTGATGCAGTATCTCTCGTCTCCAAATTAGCTGCTTCAACTTCTTCTGCCGCTTCTTGACTTTGAGCTGCAGCAATCATTTCAGCTTCTTGTGTAGCTTCATTTTCTATCGCTTCTGCTACTTCATTGGTTTCTGCAGGACTTTGAATTGATGCAGTATCTCTCGTCTCTAAATTAGCTGCTTCAACTTCTTCTGCCGCTTCTTGACTTTGAGCTGCAGTAATCATTTCAGCTTCTTGGGCTATTTCATTTTCTAAAGTTTCAATTTCATTAATTAATTGATTCTCTATTTCTGCTATATTCTTTAATGAAGTTGCGTGATGACTGTTTTCAGGCTCCTGAACACTTTGTTCAAGAATCATTTCTTTTGAATTCAACACCTGTTGAATAGCATCGTATTTACGTTTAACCAGCTCATCTTTGTTTTTTGTTCCAGCTTGAATCTCTTTTTCTAATTCAGCCATGTCTTTATTATACTCCGTATCGATATCTGAGATGGCAGTAATGGTTGCATTTGACGAAATTTTACTTTCTGCTTCTCTCTCCGCTTCAACAGAATCCGTTGATGCAATTGTGCTTTCCTCTGCTGCCTGCATTTGCACTTCTTCCGCAATTTCATCTTCTAAAATGCCAATCTCTTTGTAAATATCATTTTCCAAAGTGATTAATGCCTCTATTTTCTTATCTAATAATTGATCATCAGGATTGTCTGCCTTAAGTGCAATGGTTTTTTCCTTGGTGTCATGAACTTTTAATGCTGCCTGATATCTGCGTTTAATCAATTTACTTTTTTCAACAGTTCCTTGCTTAACTCCTTCTTCTAAAAGAGCTATCTCTTTAGCAAAGTTTGGTTCAATTTCTGAAAATAGGGCAGTAGGAGTGGAGGCTATCGTATTTTGATCAATAGATTCATTCTCTATCTCAGCTAATTCTGATTCAGCAGTTTCGTTTTCTGCTATTTCAGAATTTATTTCAGTCAATTCACTTGAGTCTATCCCTTGATTTGTTTCAGTACTTGCCGATTCTGCTATCAATTGATCTTCTAAAGTAATTTCGTCTTCTAGGATATCTATTTCTTTATATAAGGTCTTCTCAATTTTGTTCAATTCATCAACTACATTGCTTAATTCAGCATTGTTAGGTTGATCTACTTGTCGTTCTATAGCACTATCAATTGCTTCGTGAACTTTTATAACAGCCTGATTTTTTCTCTTAAGTAGCTCTTTTTTCTCAGAAGTTCCAGCTTTTATTTTAGCCTCTAGTTGAGCAATGTCTTGTTCATAACCAGAATCTATATCAGCTAAAGTTGGAATAGAAATAGGAGCTATTTTTTCTTCTATTTTTTCTTCCACATTTTCTTTCTCACGTTCTTCTCTATTTTCTTCTGCAATCTCTTCTTCACCTAACTCAGTAGTTTCGTTTTCCTCTTTGGTAATTGTTTCTTGATTTGCAAGGTTTTCTGATGCGTTTGAATCAGATTTATTTATTGTCGCAGTTCCTACTTCTTGTTTTGATTCAGTTTCTTTAACTTCTGCAATCAATCCACTTTCTTCATTAATAAGAGTTTGTATTTCAGCTATCTCATTGGAGAGTTTTAATTCCAAATTATCCAAACTACGTAGTGTTTTGTCTAATGATAAATCATTTGGATTTTCTGCTTTTTGCTCATTCACTATAGATTTAGAATCTTGAATCTTTGTGATTGCTTGACTTTTCCTAGCTACAAGATCACTCTTTTTTGCTGTTCCGGCTAAAATTTCAGATTCTATTAGAGTAATGTCTTTCGCATAATCAGGATCGATAACAAACAAGGTTGGAACCACAACAGTATTTGCTGTTTCTGCTGTGTTTTCAATTGTTTCCTCGGTTTCTTTAACTTCGTTTGCTGAACCACCGGATTCATTTGTGCTGGCTAGTTCTGTTGAATTCGCTTCAGTTTCTTGATTTTCAGGCTCAGATTTAACAACTTCATTAATGTTGTTCTCTTCTGGCGTATTATTTTGCTCAGCCACTACTGCTATTTCTTCTTTTTCAGGAAGTGCATTTGCCTTGTTTTCTATTTCCTGTATCTCTTTTTTCAGATTTTCAAATTCCTCAGCTAAATCATGTTGAGAAATCATATCTTCCTTAATAGGACTTCTGTTGATTTGAGCTAATATTTCTTTTTGCTCAGCAACTTTACCTTTTTCAGCTATTTCTTGTGTTGTATATTGAATCTCATTTCTTAAGCCTTCTAACCTGATTTCTGCTTTGCTGACTTCAAAACTCATATCCTGGCGAGCTCTGCCAGAAGCTGCTTCATAATCTCTTTTTAGTTTTTCAAGCTGAATAGCTGTTGCTTTTTCTTCTCTTTGTAAAGAGTCTTTGCGAACCATTAAATTATCTCTTAAGCGAAGTTGATCATTAATAACCGCCAAATATTCAAAATAAGCATTGGTTTTTGTTCTCACTAAAAGTTCTTCGCTAACAAAAGCTGAATGTTTTGTTAAGACTTTTACTAATTCCTCCGTATTACTTGTTGAGAGGTTTTTAATATCGTCGTTTAGGCTCTTTGATGCTGTTAATAATCTCTCTTTTTCTATATAATCCTTCTCTAAGAATGATAAAATAATCTGTGCATTAAGCATTTCCTTTTCAATTTCCTTAGATTTATCAATTTGTTGTTCAGCAATTCTATTCCACTTTTCAACCTGACTGTCATTCGGATTTTCTTCACTTAGCTTCGCTAATGAATCTGCTGCTTTTATTGCTTTTTTGATTGATTCATTCCCCGTTTGAACAATGAACCTTGATTTTTGAATCAATGAATCTGTACTTGATTGACGGGTATAAAGATCTTTAAACTTTGTTCGAATTAAATCTTGAATTTCAGTATTGGTATAGGCAGATAATCCTACTTGGTCAAAACTTCTTTGTTGATCTTTAATGCGATCCAGTGAGTCTATATTAAAGAGATTTTTATTTACCTCCATTTTAGCTTTTGATTCAATCGCTTCAGCTAAAGTTTCATCATAACCTCCAGTGGTTTCATTAAATAAGTTGTTGAAAACGATTAAATTCTGTCCATCTTTATCTATCTCAGATATTTTTTGCTTCAATGGTCTAAAGCTTTTTAATTCAGGAATATCTATTTTTTCTCTGTGCTCTTTTTCACTCTTATCAACTTTCACAATAAATTCATATTTTCCTTTTTTTGGCAGTTTTATAATATATTCGCCTTCTGTGTTAGTTTTGAAATTACCAACCAAGTCGCCTGCTAAGTCATTTACTTTAATGGAAACACTTTTTTGTGATGGATTGATGCTCGAATTGAAATTACCTTTCAGAACAATCATTTGCATTGGCATGCGTTCCAAACGAACTTTATAAACATGAACGTTTTTGCTTTCGCTTTCTCTTTGTGAAGCAAAATAGGCATGCTTTTCTAAAGAATCAACAATGTATAAAAAGTCATTATCTGGAGATGATACTGCAATGTTCATGTTTTCTGGGACACCAAAAGAGTTGGTGGCAGGATTGTAAACACTTCTAAAAATATCATAGCCTCCCATGCTATTGTGTCCTTCAGATGAGAAGTAAAGGTATTTACCATTGGGATGCATATACGGGAAGTCTTCGTTATAAGGGGTGTTTACATCTCCAAGAATTGGGCTTTCTTTTGACCATCCACCATCTGAGGTACGGTATCTAAAATAAATATCTTTGTTATCTGAGGACTGACCGTAACTCGAATAATAAATATAATCTGAATTAACAGGAAAGTGAATTAAAGGAATATGATTGTATTTTTTGTCTTGTTTGGTTTGAAATTCTGCAGTAACGATGAGAACTCCACCTATATCTGTAAGGTCATAAATTCTGAAAAAACTATTTAGATCAATTTTTGTTTTTTCTAAAACAATGGTTTCTGTAAAATCGCTGAATTGTGTTTTTCCATTTTTACACATTTCAATTTGTCGATCAACCTGTAAGTTTGCTAATGCTTTAGCTCCTGCTTTTTGTTTGTAAATCTCATAGTTTTTGATTGCTTTGTTAAATCTATAAGTTAAATGATATGCTCTTCCTAAATAATAATAAGCCTCCGCATCAACCTCACTGTCTTTTTGTATTGAATAATTTAAGTATTTAAAAGCTTCTTGCTTTTTATCAGCATTGTATAAAAGACAGGTTCCGTATTTATAATTGTAATTTGGATTCCTGGGCTCAAGCGAAAGTAACCTTAAAAATAATGGTGTCGCCTCAACAAATTCTCCCTTCCTAAATAGCGTTTGCGCTTGTTTATCTATGTCTTCTTTTGACTCTTGGGCGTTTGTGATAAATCCTCCTAGGAGGAGTATAGCTATAACAAGGAAGTGTTTTAATTTCATGTGTGATGACAATAAAGTTCAAAAAGTAGTTCTTCAATTGTAGTTCTTGAAGAAAGTATACGACTATTTCTTAAAAAGGTTCATCTTATTTTCATTTCCTTGAATTAGTCTTTTTATATTTTTATGATGAAGAATAATTACTGCGGAAGATAAGACAATACTGAAGATAGTCAAAGAGATATTTTCATTTTTAAATAAAAACTTTACGAGTAAAGGAAAAGCAATGGATGAAACTATAGCACCTAAAGAAACATAATTAAAAATTATAAACACAATAAGAAATAGTGCAACACAAATCAATGCTGCTTGCGGATGAACTCCTAAGATAACTCCTAAAGAAGATGCAACACCTTTTCCTCCCTTAAAACCAGCGAAAACAGGGAAGATATGGCCCAGGACAACCAGTATTCCGCAAACAATTTTCAGGTGAATCAAATGGTCATTCGTCCATTCATAATCGTTTAATAAAAATGGGAGAATAACTGCTAGAATTCCTTTCAAAACGTCAACTGCTAAAACTATAATACCAGCATTTTTACCTAATACACGAAATGTGTTGGTAGCACCGGCATTTTTACTTCCATGCTCTCTAATATCTATATTAAAGCGCGCTTTTCCCACCCATACGGCAGTTGGTATTGAACCTAATAAATAAGCAATAACTCCAAATATTATAAAATCCATTATTATATTTTAATTAAACACTCTTAAGAACTGACTTTTATAAGCAGAATTATCAGTTATATCGTAAATAAATCTTCTTGACTTTTTCTTGTCTGCTTTCAACTCTGTAATTTCAGTGTTGAATTCGGTGTCGTCTGTCAGGATATTCATTACCCCATCTTTTCTATAATCATAATCAATAAAATATTGATATCCTCCAGGTACGCTTAAGAAAACACCTAAACGGTCACCCAAACCAGTTCTTTGCTCAGCAAAAATCTTTGTGGTAACATTCTTCATTACTGGTTGATTGAATATATTTACTACAGCAGCTTGTGCCATCGACGATCTTAAACCTCTTTGGTTATCTCCTGATTTAGCATAGGAAGTAAACTTAACTCCTGTGATAACTATAGCGTCTTGCATTTCTTTAGGAACGTTCTTGAACTCTTTCTTCAAGGTGAAATCTGATTTAATCTTATCCGCAGTTTTTAAATCCACCCATTCAACAATTGCTTGTTCTAATGTTGTGGAATTAAAATCAGCATCTTTTAAACCATTTATTTCGATGATTTTCGCTCCGATATCCCTAAATGCTTTTTGATCAACTGGTGCTCTAATTGCCATTGTAAGGTTGAAATCAGTTTGCTCTGTTTCTTCGTTGTAGTTTACAAACCCAATAGATGAAACATCAAGTGCTCCGAAGTCCATTCCTAAACTGATTTTTCCATCTCCGTTAAGTGAACATGTTTCAGTATGCAAGGAAATGTAATTCCCTTTTTCATTTCTATTGACAAGTTTTTCTTTACTGGAAATCTGGAATTCTTTGGCAGACTCGTTATATTGTAACAAACCATTCGCCGCGAATACTTCCGAATCTTCTTCTCCCAATACCTGACTCAAGAAAGTTGGATATAATTTAACCTCTTCGATGTCGATTGAGTTTCTCCAACGTATTCCAACGGTAATTTTATTCCCTTCAAGGTCAACCATATTTTCACTAACAGGAATTTGAATTCGCTCAGGATCAATAGCCGTCTCAAATGCCATCCAGCTTCGTTCAAAGTTTTTACAATTGTGATTCACTTTTGTTGCTCCTTGGAAGGTTAAATAGGGATCTGCAGCTTTTAATCTAACATTTCCGTAGAAATTAAACTGTTCGCTTAACTCAAGAATATTGTCTTGTGCAACAGAACCTATGGCAACAGTTTGAAATGTAGTATCTAATCTTATTTCTGTAAGATGAATTAATTGTTTGTCAACACCTTCTCTTCCATATTCGTAATCCCCTATTGCAGTATATGCTCTTCTGGCAGTAATTTCAGCTTCAACGTTAACCATTGAGTGATACTTAGTAATGAAATTCGCTATTATTTTGGCGTTGCTAAACTTATCCATTTTAGCATTTTTTCTCACAACAACCACAGAGCTGTCAGGGAAAATTCTTGCATCAGCAATTTCTAAAAACTCTGTGTCGTAAGCGTATATCGTTCTTTCTTTCAAGCTAAATATAGCCTTAGGAGATAAAAACTGGAGTGAGTCTTGTTTAGGATGTGTTGAAAAGAAGTTCGGACCATCTAAATCCATTCCACTTTCGATGGCTAAATTGTCTTGTTCTTTCTTTTCTAAGGTCATTTCATCTTCATCCATTTGCCAAGTAAACTGGTCAATTTTACAGATGTATTGGTTTACAGGAAACTCAACAATTGAAACTCCTTTATTAGGTTTGAAAATACCGTTTCTCTCCTTAAAGTCTAATTTCCCGTTAACATTATCAGTTTTAAACGCCAAGGCATCTTCTGTTAAGTCACCTTCCTTTTTGTATTTATTGGTCAATTGGAAGGAAGCTGTATCAGTGTTTGCTACCCATCTTGTAAAATCAAAGTTTCTTGATCTCAATCTTGCAGAGGACAAATCCAGGGCTCCACTTCCTTTCATTCCTTGATGGTTTAAAACCGTTGAACCTTTTAATTTTGCTTCTCCGTTGAAGAATGCAATATCTTCTTTATTTGATCTCGCTTTAAGTGTCTTTTCTCTCGGTAAGAAGGTTATAAAAGCATCTGGCCCATCAGCGTCAGGATATTCTACACCAACTTCCTGCGGACGATTAATAAATGTTGCTACCCCTATAGTTGAATCTGGTAAGAATGTAAATAGAGATTTTGATGTGGATGAAGAGTTTATGAAATTAATTGTCCCACCTCCTTGTAAACCGTTGTTTGAAAGTAAAATCTTGTTTTCATATCTCGCATCAGTTCCATAAAACACATAGCCTTCAGATGGCACTTCCTGAGAGAAACCAAGTGAGTAATCTGGCATTACTTTTAACTCATCACGCATTTTTGGGAAAATTCCAGCAGATGTTAGTTCTCCAGGGAATCGCAAATTTCTTTCATTAAAAGTAAGTAGACTGTCTAAAGTAAACGGGTCTACTTCAAAGTAAAAACGCTCCTTGTTATAAGCACCTCGATGTAATTGTTTATGATCATAATATACTCTTGACTTTTCTTTGGAAACCAAGATAGGGTATTCATCAAAATCTCTATTTAGTCCTGATCTATTTGTTGTTGCATCTACAATAATTTCTCCTTGAAGTCCGTTTAATACAGATTGTAGTGGAATAGATCTTTTACCATCCTCTGGTTTTAAAGGGTTGGCATTAAAATAAGCTACTTTTGAATCGTAAATATTGAATGTGTTCTTTTCATAAACATAATCTCCTTTATCTATTTTCACCTCCCATTTACCACTATTTATCCATCCTGAAAAAACCATATTTCGATTTCTCTTAACTACAACCTTGTTGCTGTCAGGGAAAATAGTAGTTCTTTTAATGTCTGCAATTTTAATAAAATCAACAGCTTGAATTTTCATATCTAATGATGCTAAATCCATTTTACCGTATTCCGTAATTCGAGCGCGTTCTTGATTTCTTTTTTGTACTCTTTCTAGATATTCTTTGTCGTCATTACCCTGCTCACTTCGTAGTGGAGAAAGGCTAGATGTAAATGAAATGTTGTCATAATCGCTTTTTCGTGATTTTGACTTTACAAAATGCTCGGTTTTAGGGTTTATAATAACTGTTTTACGTTCTGAGTCGTAACTGATAAAACCAAGTGCTGAAAGTTCTAATAATTTAGGTTTAGCTTGTTCAATAGTTCTGTTTAATGCTGTGGACGCTATTCCTTCAGTCATTTCAAATTTATCATACTTGTAAGCATAATCGTATAGTGCCACCAAAGGATGAGTGCCTTCTAGTCCCTGAAGTTCTTGATATAACCTTTCGTCGTAATAGTTAAACGATTCAAAACGAGCTGTTCTTTGTTGTTCTGAAGTGTTTCTATCATATCCTAGAATCAGTTCTGTAGAGTTTTTGTTCCAAATTATCTCATCGACAAAAATGTTCATTTTATGAAAAGAATTGATGAAAGGTGCTTGAGATATTGCAGCACTCCCTCTAATCATCTTTAATGTTTGTGTCTCTCTGTTAAAGGTGATGTTCAGTCCTGTGTGGGTTATGGAATCATTTAAACCAATAAACATTTTAAGATTTGCCATGTCTGTTTTTACACTTTTTCTGTCCAATCTAACTTGGTCTGAAAGTGTAATAATAAATGGCTTCTTATTTCTGTAATAGATTAATTCGGCCTGCATTTCTTTATTTCCAATTCCCACGAATTGTTCCCCGTTCAATGAAAACCCTCCTCTATAATCTACATCTTCAATGATGTTTTTAATTTCAAAGTTGGCCTCATAAGAGCTGAATTGTGGATAAGTCATATCTCTGTCTTCTCTATAGTTTCCTTTTACAGCTCGATCAATTATGCTTCCCATAACTGGTTTTTTAATGTATGGTGTTTTTAATGAAACACTGTCCACTGTAAAGTTTGTAGATCGAAAAGAGATGGTGTAATTGTTTAGCGTTGCAACTGTTTCATCTCTTGGTAATGAAGCTTTTTCCCAAGTAAATGTCCCTCCATTTCCCATCCATTTGTCGCTTGTTAAGTCTGCTATTCCTTTGGTGTTCTCTATTTTTACAGAATCAGTATATGGAATGTCTTTTTGATGGGCTCCCCTGTTAATAGTTTTACAGATTATTGTTGTATTCTCAACTCTCAATTGAGGAGTTTTGTCATTTATAAACTCAAAATCATTCCCTGAAATAAACCAAGTGAAATTGGGATCTTCGGCGATAATATTTCTATAGAGGAAATTACTAGAAATAGCTAAAAACTCTTCAAGTCTTCTTGTATTTCTGTTTTTAAGTAAATCATCTAAAATTATATGCCATTGATCAAACTGCTCCCCATGTTTCCCTCTTTTTATAAGTGAATAAACAGATAGTACGTAGTTGTGAAGATGTGGAAAAGGACTTAACGCCTTGCCATTGATCTCGTTTACTGTACTCTTCATTTGTTGAAATCGCTCTTCTGGGAAAAGTGTTCCATTCAATAATAAAGGACTTAATTCCTTGTCAATAAATTCCTTAATTTCTTTCGTACGACCGGCTTCCATAGCTCGTGAATATTCTGATATGAACTTTTCACGTTCTTCATTTGCTTTTTTGTTTTGACCAAATGAGTGGTTGAATGAAATAAACAGAAAAAGGATAAAAAGTATGGAAGTCGTTTTCATAATTAAATTGTTTTTATTAACTTAATAACAGCCCAAGTCTCTTTGGTATAAGACTCTACTGTGTCAAAGCTAAATGATTTAGCATGTTTAGAAAGTTCGGAAATATCTGTTTCAAAAAAACCACTTAAGTATAATAATCCTTCCTCTTTTATGAGCTTTGAATAATCTTCCATGTGCTTCTTTAAAACATTTTTGTTGATATTGGCAATGATTATATCATAACTTTTATTGGGAACCAATTCAATATCTCCCTTTATAATTGTGAAGTTCTTAACCTTATTCCGTTCGCAGTTTTCGATTGCATTTTCAACGGCACTTTCTTCTATATCTGTTCCAAAAACAGATTCTGCTCCTAATTTTGAAGCAAGAATTCCCAATACTCCAGTTCCGGTTCCTACATCAAGTACTTTTTTATTCTTAAAATCAACATCTAATAAATGTTTACTCAATAAATAAGTCGTCTGGTGATGTCCTGTTCCAAATGACATTTGTGGTTGTATCTCAATTGACAAATCAAAGGAACTGTCCTCTTGATGAAATGGAGCACGAATCAATAACTTTTCATCAATTGTTACAGCTGCGTAATCAGATTCCCAAACTGCATTCCAATTCTGAGAGGGGATAAGCTCCTGTTCAAATTCAATCGCAATACCTTTTGTTTTATATTCTTCAATCAAAGCATTCAAACGTGCCTCATCAAAGTTTTCTTCTGATATATAGGCTTGAAGCAATTTATTTTCTTCTGTAAAACTATCAAAATCAATATCAGCTAGTTCTTGAGTGAGTATGTCAGTCCAAGGTAGCTTTGGAGATATGTCTAATGTGATTTTAATGTAATTCATATATCAATTGTATGTTGCTATAATTTGTAAAAAATCTTCTGATTTCATTGATGCCCCACCAATTAATCCACCGTCAATATCAGATTGAAGAAGTAAATCACTAGCGTTTGAAGGTTTACAACTTCCGCCATATAATATTGAGGTTTTCTCAGCAATCTCTTGTGTATAGGCATGAGAAATAGCTTCGCGTATGCTTTTATGCATTTCATTGGCTTGTTCTGGACTTGCAGTTTTACCTGTTCCTATAGCCCAAATTGGCTCGTAAGCAATTACGATTTTTGAAAATTCAGTAGACGAAAGGTGGAAAAGAGAATTCTTAAGTTGTGCGATAATAACTTGCTTAAATTTACCCGATTCTCTTTCTTCTAAAGATTCTCCACAGCAGAAAAATACTTTTAATCCTTCTGCCAAAGCAGAGTTTACTTTTTCCTTTAAAAATGCATTGGACTCATTGAAAATTTGACGGCGTTCAGAGTGTCCGATTAAAACCGCTTGAGTTCCTATTCCAGCAAGTTGATGCATACTTACTTCACCAGTAAATGCACCTTCTTTTTCTGGATAGCCATTTTGAGCTCCAACCTTAACAATTTTTCCACTGCCAATAAGCGACCCTAAATAAATTGAAGGAGCAAAATGATAAACTTCACACTTACTACCTGTTTCCTTTAAAGAATCGTTTATTTCTTGATGAAGCGATTTTGCCTCATCAAGTGATAAATTCATTTTCCAATTTCCAGCTACAATTTTCTTTCTCATCTTATTTGTCTACTTTTAAAACGTTTTTTGTTAGCCATTCCCATGATGGTGTTGAGCGGAATGGATATTTACCTTTAACAACGCTGTTCGATAAAACCATTAATGATGGATTTGATCGGGTGATTGCTTTAATTTCAATTTCGTCATTTTGAACAGTTGGAATAAGCAAACCTGTTTTCTCACGGAAGGCAATAACCTCGTCTTTTGAGGCAGTTGAAATCATAATCACAGCAATGTTATTCTCTTTGGCTTTCTCAGCAATCTCCTTTAATCTTGATATTCTACTGAAGTTTCCGTTGCTTAAATTTCTACTAAATATTAAGATTACTTGCTCTTGATCCAAAATGAATTCCTTTAAGCTGACATCTGTTATGGACTCGTCTAATCTAATTAAAGTGTCTCCAATTGAATAAATTGAAGTGTCAATGTCTGGCAAATAGAAATCTGCAAGCGACATAGGGTAGCGGTCGCCTGTTTCTTTATCAATCACATCAATAAACTGAGCTTGATTACTTTCTAAGAAAGCTGCGATAGGTGCAAATTCCCTTTCAACTGAAGTGAGGTTCTCAATACCTATACTTGGGTCAAACTGCTGAATAGCATGAGGAATTGCTGCTTTAATCGTCTTGGTTTCTCTTTTTTCAAATTGCCAAGTTTCTGTATCACCCCAAATACTTTTTGTTGTTTCGTCTAATTGGGTAATCATGGTGTCTTGCTGCGTTTTTAAGTTTTTATAAACCATGAAGTTTTCATATTCTCCATCAACACCGTCAACCATTCGTTCTCTTAGATTACTGCCTACGTGATAAGGTCTATAATCCCTCATTGGAAGGTACATCAATACATAGGTCACGAAAATTGAGGACACAATTGTGAGGATTAGAATCATTCCCCAATCGTTTCCTAAGAATCTTCCTCCTGTGCGTTTAATCCACAGTGCGAGGAGTAAAGATATCAATCCAAAAAGTATAGGGAATGTCCATGTGAAAATATATGAGAAGAATGCTATAAATAACAATCCTAAGCTAATCATTACAATGTTTTCTTTTCCACTGTTAATTGTTATTTTTCTTCTTGAAATGAAAATAATCGTTACAAGATAAAGCAAGACTATATCTTTCCAGTAACTTTCTGCTGGCGTTAATGAACGACCAATTGAACCTTTCATAGCATCTCCAAAACAACCACAATCGTCTACACATTGAGGTTTTTTAACTTCTCTGATTGTTACGAAATCTGCAGTTTGATTGATTATTGTGATGTTTTCATCGTGTTCAGCTAATGGAACCTTAGCTTTTGCAGCATTTGAGTTGATTGCATAAGTATCAACATCTGTGAACGTTGTGTGCGGGTCACATTCTTTAGTATGCCAGGTTAGGAAAGTGAAAAACAACATCATCACCATCATTAGCCAAGAAGATGATTTCATTTTTGCACCCAGAATAACTAATGCTCCAACTACTATTTCAAAAATACATATCAGAACACTTAGTAAAAGTGCATGTTCAATTAGGTATTCCAAGGTAAATGTCTCCCAATTAAACCATTCCTTAATTCTATAAGCCAGCGCTCCATCTTCGAAGTATTCTTCAAGTTTGTAGGCAAAACCTTTGGGGTCATTGGCTTTTATTAATCCTGAAACGATGAATAAACCACCCACTAATACACGAGCAACGTAGGCAAATAAGAGCATTCCTTCTAAGAAAAAAGCGGCAATAAGTGTGGAAGCCATTAATCCAAATCCGAGTATTCTATACAAAAGGGCATTGTCTTCAAGGGAGGGATGATAACCCATAACTAAAAAAATTAATCCTATAAGGTTTATGGAAATCAAAATTATATTTAGGATTAATGACTTCCCCGATAATGAATAATTAGTGTTTTTAAGCATTTGTCTCCTTTTTGATTGTTAAATGAATAAGTGCAAAAACTGAATAGTTTAGCATGTCAAAATAATTAGCGTCAATTCCCTCGCTAATCAGGGTTTTACCTTTGTTGTTTTCAATTTTCTTTACGCGTAGTATCTTCATTAATATTAAATCTGTTAATGAACTCACCCGCATGTCACGCCAAGCTTCTCCGTAATCATGGTTTTTTGCAACCATGAGGTCTCTTGAGCTTCTGGTGTATTTATCATATAATTTTACCGCTTCTTCAGGGTCTATTTCTAGTGCTAGATGTTTACCTTCGTGAAGTTGGATTAAGGCCATAACACAATAATTTATAATGCCAATAAACTCATCTTCTATATTTTCACCAACTTTGTTTTCGCCAGTTTCTTGAATTGTTCTTATTCTCTGGGCTTTTATAAATATTTGATCGGTTAAAGAACTTGTGCGTAAAATCCTCCAAGCTGTGCCGTAATCCTTGGTTTTCTTTTGAAATATTTCACGACACTTGGAAATAACTTTTGTATATTGTTCAACTGTTTCTGACATTATCTTTGGTAAAAAGTTTTTATAGTGGGGAAAGATAATAATTATGACTCAAAATATATGAATATAAGAGGTGATAAATTATATGACTTGGATTGTCCAATGATAATGGGCATTATAAACCTAACGCCTGATTCCTTTTATAAGGAAAGTAGACTGGGTAATTCTTCTCGTATATTGGAGAGAATTGAGGCGATGGTGTTGGCTGGTGCTCAGATTATTGATGTGGGTGGGGTTTCTACTCGGGCAGGTGCCGACTTATTGACAAGTGAAGAAGAATTAAACCGAATTATTCCTGTTATTGGTGCCATTCGAAAACTGTATCCAAATATATTAATAAGTGTTGATACTTTTCGAGCTGATGTTGCAAAAGAAGCTGTGCAAAATGGAGCAAATATTATAAATGACGTTTATGCAGGTAGATTTGATGACCAAATGTTTGATACAGTTGCTGAGCTTCAAGTACCCTATATATTGATGCACAGTAGAGGAGATGCAAGTAATATGCAAGACCTTTGTCAATATCATGATGTTGCAGAGGAGGTATGCCTTGAATTAAGCGAAAGCTTACAATTGTTGCGCTCTAAAGGAGTAAAAGATGTTATTATTGATCCTGGATTCGGATTTGCGAAAAATCTTGAACAGAATTATGAATTGTTTCGAAATTTAGATTTATTGAAAATTCTTGATTGCCCTATTTTACTAGGTGTCTCTAGAAAATCAATGATTTATAAATTGCTGGATAGTACAGCTCAGGAAGCACTAAATGGAACGAGCGTTTTAAATGCTCTGGGCCTTATGAATGATGCAGCAATTATTCGTGTTCACGATGTGAAAGAAGCTAATGAAGTGGCTAAAATTGTTTCAATGTTGAAAAAGTAACTATGGATTTAAAAAATAACCTATATGAAATATTGTTTGAAGCAATTCAAGAAGGACTTATTCTTGTGGATGAGAATGGGGTAATTGTAGAATTGAATAAAACTGGAAGCAAAATGTTTGGCTATGAGGATAGTGAGTTAATTGGTGAAAAAATAGAAGTTTTGGTTCCAGCGAGTGCTCGTAGCGGACATAGAACATATCGTAAGGGATATAATGAACACCCTACCGCTAGGTCAATGGGCTCTGCATTGAAATTGGATGGAGTTAGAAAAGATGGTTCAGAATTCCCAGTTCAGGTCAGTTTAAATCCTTTTGAAAGTGCATCTGGAAATAAATATGTTGTAGCTTTAATTTCTGATGTAACTGAAAGAAGAGAAAATGAAAGTAATTTATTAAAACTACGTGAATCACTAGAGCAGAAAGTTAAGGAAAGAACTCAAGAATTACGAGAGAGTGAAAGACTTTATAAGTCAATTGCCCGTAATTTCCCAAGTGGTGTAATTAGTATTTTTGATAAGTCATATAAATATCTTTTCGCTGAAGGGCAGGGGCTGTATGAGTTGGGTATTGAAACATCAGATTTAATAGGTTTGGATTATTTAGACAGGATAGATCCAAGAGCAAGAAAACAAGTGAAGGAGGAGTTAGATGAGGTTTTTAAAGGTGAATCTAAAAATTTCGAAGTTAAGGTAGGAGAAAGAACATATTCTATAAATGCCGTTCCTTTATCTGGTGAGGGAAGTGAGGTGGATAAAATTTTAGTTGTTGAAAAAAATATTACAGCTCAGAAAGAAGTTTCTAAAAAACTGGAAGATACTTTGAATAAAGAAAGAGATTTAACTGAAATGAAGTCTCGATTTGTTTCAATGGCATCTCATGAGTTCAGAACTCCTTTGTCAACTATTAATTCTTCAGCAAGTTTAATAAAGAAATACCATGAGAGAAAAAATTATGATAAGCTAGATAAACATGCCGATAGAATCAAAAACTCTGTAAGAAATTTAACCGCTATCTTGAATGATTTCCTTTCTTTTGAAAAATTAGAAGCTGATAAAGTGAATGCCTCTTTCTCAACGTGCAATGTACCGAGTTTATTCCTCGAAACTTTCGATGAAATGTCAGATATTACAAAACCTGAACAAAGTATTATCTATGAAGGACCTGAAAAATTAATCGTTCAAACTGATGGGCAACTCCTGAAAAATACGATGTTAAATATGTTGTCAAACGCTGTGAAGTACTCGAGAGCAAACGGAAGAATAATTGTTGCTCTAGAAGAGAATGTAGATAATATTGTTATTTCAATAAAAGATTTCGGAGTAGGTATTCCAGAAAATGATCAGAAAAACTTGTTCACTAGCTTCTTTAGAGCAGGAAATGTAACTAATATTGAAGGAACAGGATTAGGATTAAATATTGTTCTCAGATACCTTGATTTACTTAAAGGGGAAATATCCTTTAAGTCCAAAGAGGGAGAAGGAACAATATTTTTTATTACATTGCCAAAGGAAATTTAAAATTACACCAAAAAAATATGACTAAAATAGTTTTAATTGAAGATAATCATGAAATGAGAGAAAACATTGAGGAAATGTTGGAACTTGCAGATTATCAGGTTTTATCTGCCGAAAATGGAAAAGTAGGATTAGAGCTTGTTAAAAAAGAACTTCCAGATTTGATCATTTGTGATATAATGATGCCAGAATTGGACGGATATGGAGTGCTATACTATTTAAGTAAAATACCAGAAACACGTGCAATTCCTTTTATTTTTCTTTCAGCAAAAACTGAACGCACCGACTTTCGAAAAGGAATGAATCTAGGTGCAGATGATTATATTACTAAGCCATTTGAAGAAATGGAGCTTTTAGAAGCCATCGAATCTAGACTGAAAAAGAGACAGCGTTTTGAAGCAATTATGGATTCAGATGATAAATGGAAAGGATTTCAAGATGCAGTTTGTGATTTAACAGGTTTGGATGACCTGAAGGACAATGCTCAAATAAAATCTTTTGGAAAAAGAGAGGAAATCTACTTTGAAGGAGATACACCAAAGTGGTTGTACTATGTGAGAGAAGGACATGTAAGAACTTATAAGGTAACTAGAGATGATAAAGAACTTGTTACAGGCTTGTTCGGCACAGGAGATTTTTTTGGTTATATTGATCTGTTATCTCAAGGCAATTATAATGAATTTGCTGTGGCAATTGAAGGAGCGAAATTGGCTCTGATTTCTAAAGATGATTTTGAAAAGTTAATCCTCTCTAATAAAGATGTTTCTATTAATTTTATCAAGCTATTGGCTGGTGATATCGTGGAAAAAGAAAATGAATTGGTGAGCTTGGCCTATAATACGGTGCGAAAAAGAGTAGCGAATGCCTTGAGTAAACTTTACCTGAAATACAAAGAAGGACTGGCTGAAAGAGTAGAGGTGACGGTGACTAGAGATGAGTTAGCAAGTATGGTTGGAACTGCAACTGAATCTGTAATTCGTATCCTGAGTGAATTCAAAAAAGATGAATATATTAAAACAAAAGGATCTCTAATTACTATTTTAGACTATCCTTCACTCAGAGATTATCGTTTTTAATTTCTGAATTGAAATAGGTGAACTTAGGTGTTTCCGAACAGCTTCTATTTAAGTAGTTTGAATAGCTGTATACAAAATTTAAAAACGGTGCGTTCGAAAGAATGTACCGTTTTTTTAATATTATGAAAACTTTAGAATTATAGAATAATCATTTTCAATGTCTTACTAGTGTTTTTGTTAGAAACAATATTCACAAAGTATAATCCTTTAGATAAAGACTTTGTAGGGTTAACATTGAATGACTCTTTATCACTTTTCAAAAGTCCAGTGAAGACTGTATTAATCTTTGCTCCAACTTGGTTGAAAACTTCAATTGTTAACGCTTCATTTGAAGTGCCTTTTACATCAAGCATAATTTCTTGATCTCCTGAAGAGATATTCGGATAAAGATTAACGTTCAATTCATTTTTAATCAAGTGTTTAACAGAAAGTATCCCCTGCTTTATTGTAGCATTTTCATAATGAAATTTTGTACCAACCTTCTTCCAAATTACAGTAAACACCTTGATGTTATTCGTGTCCCAGCTCGAATTTAATGTAAAAGTAATAGAATCAATAAACTCCTCACCGATTGAAACTGATCCGTTAGAAATCAAAGTTCCCTCTATGTTAGGAGTAACAGATGCACGTAAAATGCGTTTATGGGTTGCTATTCCAGAGATACCAGACTGTGAAGCTTGCACATTGTCTTCTACAACGTAAACTCCTAAATAATATTCGCCTGTTGCGTTCTGGAAAAACCTAACTTTTGTGTTTATTTTCAGCTCATTACCTGAGGTGCTATATGCAAATCCTGAATTTACAACTGGAGTAAGTGAGTTTGTTGCATTCACCGCATTAAGTATGTTTGTTTTGGTTGCACTTGGGTAAATTCCGCCACTCGCAGAATACGCCACCTTGTTTTTTGTGTTTACGTAGAAAACAGGGGTACTGCTTTTGGGCTCATGTAGGCCATAGAACGCTAAGGCATCTGAAGAAAAGAGAGCGCTAGAAGAACTGTTGTGCATCTCTAATATTACCGATTTATCGCCTGCTTCATTCCAAATTTCGTCGAATAATTCCCAACCCCATGTCCCGCAAGGTGTGCACCATGTAGCTGTCTTTTTTACAACCAATGGAGTTTGTTCTTTAGTTACAGTTTGACTAAAAGCACTAAAGAAAAATGGCGTTAGTGCTATTGAAAAGTAAATTCTCCTCATCTATTCTATATCTTGTTAGTTTATCATCTTGTAATAAATACTGAAATTAGAATATTTATTCTATAAAACGAAAATTACCTATAATTTTATCATGAATATTTTATCTAATTGATTGAATTCATAATACATATCTACTGTACTTCACATAGGAGAAGGCCAGCTTACTATTCATACTTTGTTTTTATAATAACTTATCTTTATCTCTCAATATGTAATAAGGCGACGAGTTTGAAGCGGTCAAGGACTATTGTTACTGATTTATAGATGTTTATTAGAAGTAACGGTGCCGACTTGGTTTCATAATCGATTCATGTATCTATGTTTGTTATCAGGGCTTGAAGTGGAGCTATAGCATGAATGATGTTAACTAATAAGGAAAGCGCTCATTTTACATAATCATAAACCTATACCTTATATATATGTCGGTATTTTTTGAATAGGGTTTCTACTTCATTTTAAAAACACCTTTAGATGTTTTTTTTATTTTTTAATACATAGGATATAAGATAGTTAGAAATAGTTTTAAAATAGATTTGTAAATTCTCTAAAAAAACACTTGCTATTGAGAAAAAGCTCAGTATATTTGCACCCCGCAAACGAGCGCTATTAAAAGTTAAAAAGGAGTTAAAACTCCATTCCGACATTGAAAAGAGATATAATAAATTTATTTTTAACATTCACTTGTTAATAAGAAATAATGAAGTATCTTTGCCCACCGCAAACGAGCGCTGAAAAATTTTGAAAGTCTTTTTATCACTTTAATTACAGCGATAAAAAAAGATTTAAAAATAAATTAAAAAAAGCTTGCTGGTTAAAATAAAGACCGTA
>Ga0265293_10006203_pt1 | contig 19302 bp, 20 predicted proteins | sample Munlanlewell138R_FD_192505 | JGI IMG/M metagenome (GOLD analysis project Ga0265293, IMG submission 192505) | Leachate microbial communities from a municipal landfill in Southern Ontario, Canada - Leachate well 138R | ecosystem: Engineered > Solid waste > Landfill > Unclassified | place: Canada... | reverse complement strand
GATGAGTTTAAGCTCTGCATCGGTGATATTTAATGCACTGCGATTACGCAAATCAGAATAATACTCAGCGTTCTTTAGAGCTTGGCAGATCAGATAGCAGCTCAGCAGAAACAGCTCAGGGCTATTACTACTGTGTAATGGTCCTGACCTGTGTTTTAGCAAAACTCAAAACATTCCTGATGAAAGCGCAAGGAAATGGGCGTTTGCTTGAGCCCTCTGCGCAGCGCTGTAGCCAACCCTTGCGGGCCGCAAAACTAGATGTCCACTTTAGCACCTTGGATCTGTAGCTGGCTCGCGCTCAAGCGTTGCCCCTGCTGACTGTCGTGGATATGCAGTGCCATGAGCCAGCCGGTCGGTTGTTGCCACCATTTCAGCGGCGCAAGCAATGAGGCATGAGACGCTAGTGCGAGATAAATCAGGGGCATGACCCGGTGCAGGTAACGCCAATACGCGTAAGGTACCCAGCGGGTTAGGGTAATAGTCACCAAAAATAGCAACAGATACAGGCCAGGCTCACCCGAGTCTTCCGCGTCATCTTGCAAGCTGTCCAACAGGCCGCAGCGCCAGCCCGATCAAAGTCACCACGCAGAAGCCGGCCCCAGCATAAAATGTCAGCGCTGGCCCAGCGTATTGCCACAGAATACCTGCTAGCACACTGGCGATCAGCAAGGAAATGCCCGAGGCCAGATTGAAAAAACCGAAAGCCGTTCCGCGCAGGCTGGCCGGTGCCGTATTTGCCACCATGGTTGCCAATAACCCTTTAGTCATCCCCATGTGCAACCCCCAAATCATCGAGCCAAGCAGTGTCCACAGCCAATGCTCGCCCAGCGCTAGAATAATATCCGCGACAATCAGCAGACACAGTCCAATCATTAGCAGATATCGGTGGTTGACCCGGTCTGCCAGTTTCCCAAAAGGATACGCTGACACAGCGTACGCGGCATTCATCATGACAAAGATCATCGGCATCCAGGCAATGGCAAGGCCGTTGCTTTCGGCACGCAGCAAAAGAAACGCCTCGCTGAAACGCGCTAAGGTGAATACAGCGCCAAGGATTACCACCCACCAGTAGGCTTGGTCGAGCTGTCTTAATCCTTCGCGACTGATAGGATTGCTGCGAGTTTTAGTGACCGCTCGCTCGGGTTCATGCACACCAAAAAACAGCAGGCCAACGGCCAATGCTGCAGGGATCACCGCGACCCAGAAGACCGCCTGATAATCATTGGCCCAGAGTAGCATCAGGCCAATAGCAATGAGCGGACCGGCAAAGGCACCGAATGTATCCAGCGACTGACGCAGTCCATAAGCCGCCCCACGCATCGAAACGGGGACCAAGTCAGCAATCAGAGCATCGCGCGGTGCTCCACGTATCCCTTTACCCACTCGGTCAGTCAAGCGTGCCGTCAATATCCAACCGACGCTGGGCGCAAGCGCAAACATGGGTTTGGTCACGGCACCGAGACCGTAGCCTAATAACGTCAGCCCTTTGCGCTTGCCTAGGTAGTCGCTTAATACACCGGAAAAAACTTTAGTAATCTCCGCCGTCGCCTTAGCGGCACCCTCAATAAAGCCAATGGTTACGGCACTGACGCCAAGGACAGAGAGAAGGTAAACTGGCAACAAGCTATGAATCATCTCGGACGAGACATCCATCAACAGGCTAACGAACCCGAGAACCCAAATTCCACTGGGTAAGCGAGTTTTGGCGTCTAGGTTCTGAGTCTTCACGCTAATGATCCTGCAATAGGGATTTGCATGAGGTTACCCCTCTAAGTGCTTAACGTTGATGTAAACGCTTTTTCTCTTCGAACTCGTCCTGCTCGATCTCCTTTCGCACTGTGTTCCTTGGGGATATCGAGCACTGCCTTAAATGCTTGCCGGTTGACGTGAAACCGCGACCATGAGCCCCAACCAACCAACGAACTGGATCTCAACCGTGGCGACTGTTGCAAGCACCAGAATCATGATGATCGGGCCGAAACTCATTCCGTACCTGAGCATCATTGATCCGCTGTTCTTTTGCCAGTTTAGTTAGCCTTATTTTCAAGCAGTGCGGCGTCATCTGCGTCATTCTTTCCGGCATCGTTAGGCTTTCGCCGCTGTCGTTGCTTTCCACCATTTTAGACATCATAGCGGGCATGCCATCTTTGCCCTCGCCCCTCGCCGCCGTCCATCATGCTCATTTTCCTTTGTTCCTAGGGCCCGAACAATGCCGTCAGGGTCGGGCCATAGAATCGACCACCATGCGTTATCCGGCATTGCCGTGGCCGGGAAGAACTCTTTCTGTAACTCCGTGGGTTTATTCATTTTCATATCCCGCCAATATGCAGTAAAAGATTAGGGTTGCCGCGATAACGGCGCGCAAGTCTTTTTTACCACTCAGTTGAGCGATTACAACGGTAACGGCACTTACTTGTGTTTTACCATACCGACAGCGGTGGTAAGTATCAGGTTCTCAGGATTGCCGCAAAGAAAAGTAAATATTACCAGCAGCTGCGCGACTGAGGGTGGTACGCAGGAATGAGTTTTTGTGTTGAGTTGTGACCCGCAAAAGTGCAAAGCCCAATTACTTGGGCTTTTGTATTTTACGGAGACGCTAATTTAACAACGCACTACGTCGCCATAAATAGAATAATACCGGAATCACCAATAGCGCTAAGATCACTGCAGTGACCATACCTCCTATCATGGGCGCTGCAATACGACTCATCACCTCAGAGCCGGTGCCCATGCCAATCATAATCGGAACTAGGCCGCCAATGATTGCTGTCGCAGTCATCATCACGGGGCGGACTCGCATGCCTGCACCATGCAGCACTGCGTGACGGAGCGTCTCTCGCCTAGGCTCTAAACCTTTTTCCTTACAGGTGGCAAGCATTGCCTGATAGGACTGATTGAGGTAGACCAACATGATGACGCCAATCTCCACCGCGACACCAGCCAATGCAATAAAGCCAACACCCACCGCAACTGAGAAGTTATAGCCCAATAGATACATCAACCAAATGGCGCCAGTCATTGCAAACGGAAGCGTACCCATAATGATGCCCACTTCCGCAAAGCTCTTGAAGTTCAAAAACAACAGCAGGATGATAATCGCCAAAGTCAACGGAACCACGTACGTCAGCTTTTCTTTGGCGCGGAGCATGTACTCATATTGGCCCGACCAAGCGACCGAGTAACCCGCTGGCAAGTCTAATTCTGCCTGCACCACCGCCATCGCCTGCTCAACGTAGGTACCAACATCAACACCTTCTATATCCACAAAGGTCCAGCCGTTCAGTCGAGCGTTCTCACTTTTGATTCCCGGCGGGCCATCTTCCACTTTGATGTCAGCAACATCGGCCAACGCAATCCTCTGGCCCGTGGCTGTCACGATGGGAAGCTGTTTCAGCTTCTCAGGAGAATCCCGGTAGTCTTCCGGGTAACGCAGGTTAATAGGGTAACGCTCAAGGCCTTCTATGGTTCTCGAGACATTAACCCCACCGACTGCAGAAGCCACAACTTGCTGCACGTCCGCGATATTCAGACCATAACGGGCAGCGCGTTCTCGGTTGATATCCACCTTGACATAGCGCCCCCCCGCGACCCGCTCCGAATAAACCGAAGCTGTGCCGGGCACGTCTGCCAGAATTGTCTCAAGGCGTTTTCCAACGTCTTGGATAGTTGTCAGATCCGGGCCCGCTATTTTAATGCCTACCGGTGTTTTGATCCCCGTAGCCAACATGTCGATGCGGGTGATGATCGGCATAACCCAAGCATTGGTGACACCGGGGAAGCGAATCAGTGTATTGAGTTCCTCCTTAAGCTTGTCTGTCGTCATGCCCTCACGCCACTGATCGCGGGGTTTGAGCTGAATAAAAGTTTCAATCATGGTTAAAGGTGCAGGGTCGGTTGCCGTATCCGCACGCCCTACTTTGCCGAACGAGGTTTCCACTTCTGGCACCGTCGCAATCAGTTTGTTTGTCTGCTGAAGTAACTGGCGCGCTTTACCAATGGAAATCCCGGGATAGGTCGTGGGCATGTACATCAAGTCCCCCTCATCCAGCGCGGGTATAAATTCACTACCCAGTTTTGTTGCGGGCCATAAGCCTATAGCCAAGACCAATAATGCAACCAACACAGTCGACAAGGGGAACCTGAGCACCAGCTTCAACACCGGCATATAGACACCGACTAGCACACGATTAATAGGATTCTTATGCTCGGGTAGCACTTTACCCCGAATAAAGTAGCCCATCAGCACCGGAATCAGCGTCACCGAAAGAGCCGCACTGGCGGCCATCGCGTAGGTTTTAGTAAACGCCAGCGGTGCAAACATCCGTCCTTCCTGCGCCTCAAGCGCAAACACTGGTACAAAACTGACGGTAATAATCAACAGCGCGAAAAACAACGCCGGACCGACTTCAGCAGCAGACTTGGCGACAATCTCCCATCGATTCTCATCCGTGAGCGGCGTTCGCTCCATATGCTTGTGCATGTTTTCTATCATTACGATGGCCCCATCAATCATGGCGCCGATAGCAATGGCGATGCCCCCAAGAGACATAATATTGGCATTGATACCTTGCCAGTACATCACGGTAATCGCGGTCAAAATGCCCACGGGTAAGCTGATGATTGCCACCAACGAAGAACGCACATGAAATAGAAAAATGATACAGACCAGGCCAACGACCAGAAACTCTTCCAGCAACTTAAACCCGAGATTGTTCACGGCTCGTTCAATTAAATCCGTGCGATCGTAAACCGTGACCACTTCAACGCCATCAGGCAGGCTCGCTTGCAGTCCGCTCAGTTTGGCCTTAACACCATTGATGACTTTCTGAGCATTTTCACCGTAGCGCATCACCACAACGCCACCAACAACCTCCCCTTCCCCATTCAGTTCGGCAACAGCACGCCGCATCTGTGGCCCGAGCTCCACGCTGGCGACATCCTGCAGTCGAATTGGTGTGCCGTTCACATCCAGACCCAGTGGAATGGCCAGCAGGTCTTCTCTTGACTGAACGTAGCCGGAGATACGAACCATGTATTCCGCTTCGGCCATTTCTATGACTGAGGCCCCAACTTCCTGATTACCCTGCTTAATCGCCGTCTGGATATGAGACAAGGGAATGCCCAAGGCGCGAAGCTTTTCCGGACTGACTTTAACTTGGTACTGTTTCACCATGCCGCCAATCGCAGCAACTTCTGAGACGCCTGGTACGGTTTGTAATTCGAATTTCAGAAACCAGTCTTGGAGGCTGCGTAACTGACTCAGATCGTTCTGCCCCGTCCGATCAACCAATGCATAGATATAAGCCCAGCCAACACCAGTGGCGTCTGGGCCCAACTGAGGCCTCGCTGAATCAGGCAAGTTAGGCGCCACTTGCGATAGATACTCTAGAACTCTGGAACGCGCCCAATACATATCGGTATCTTCATCAAAAATCACGTAAACGAAGGAATCCCCAAAAAACGAATAACCGCGTACGGTTACCGCACCAGGAACCGCCAGCATGGCAGTCGTCAAGGGATAAGTGACCTGATCTTCGACCACTTGCGGCGCTTGCCCCGGGAAACTTGTTTTAATGATAACTTGCACATCGGATAGATCCGGAAGCGCATCAACGGGAGTTTTACTGAGGGAGTACAGACCCAGCCCTGTGATCAAAAAGGTCGCCAGCAATACCAAAAAGCGATTGCGAACGGACCAATAAATAATGGATGTAATCATCAGTGAGCGTCCTCATTATTCATTTTCCCATGATCCATTTCGCCGTGATCCATTGCCTCATTACTCATGTCCCCGTGATCCATTTCACCGCGACTCATTTCCTCATTGCTCATATCCCCATGATTCATTTCACCATGGTCCATTTCCTCATTGCTCATATCCCCATGGTCCATTTCACCATGGTCCATTTCCCCTTGATTCATCGAATCAGAGGGCATATCCGACATACGTTGAAAGTCCGAGGTCTTACTCGATTCAGAATCAATCAAGAATTGAGCGGATGTCACCACTGTATCGCCCGACACGACACCGTCGAGTATTTCAGCATAGTGGTCACCTATTCGCCCCACATCCACATTGACGGACTTGAATTTCCCATCACCCAATGCCAACACTAATCGATCGCTCTGGCCCGTTCGAATAATCGACTCACGAGGCACTAGCATCTGCCGGTCTGCCCGAGCGCCCTGAATATCCAACCGTGCAAACATACCCGGCTGTAAGGTGCCATCAGCGTTGTCAAAACGCATTCTTACCTGGGCCGTACGCGTCTTGAGGTTAATCTCTGGGTACAAATAATCCACTTTTCCAAGCCATTGACGACTGGGTAAGTAATCCAGGGTCATCACCACTGGATTATCAGCTGCCACTGCAGACAATTGGCGTTCAAATACTTCACCAATAACCCACACCTCATCCAAAGCGGCGATGGAGAGGACTTGATCACCGGGTTTGACAAACATACCTTCACGAACATCGAGGTTTTTTATCACACCAGAGCTCGGCGCATACACCGTTAACGTACGCTGAACCTTCCGAGTACTTGTAAGCTGACGGATCAAGTTTGCCGGTACATTAAGCGCCGCAAGTCGCGCCTTAGTGGCATTGATCAATCGCTCATTACCCCGGTTCAATGCCAGTATTAATTCCTCTTGGGCATTGACCAGCGTGGGTGAGTAAAGTGTATACAGTGGCTTGCCCTTCTCGACTGGTTCACCCTTTGCCTTCACATAGAGTTTCTCGATCCAGCCCTCAACCCGCGGATGAACATGAATCATGTCGTCTTCGTTGTATTGAACGTAGCCGACCGTCGTTATGTCATTCGGCAGTCGACCTTGGGTGACCGGACCCGTCCTGACACCCAAGTTGTTAACCACTCCCGGTGAAATACGAACCGTACCAATGGCGTCTTGATCCGCTCCGCTTTGTGCATAGACAGGAATCAGATCCATCCCCATGGGGGACTTACCTGGTTTATCACTCTTAAAATTAGGATCCATGGGCGCTACCCAATGCAAGGGTTCTTTGCTGGCACTGCTTGTGGCTTCAACCACAGATCCTTCTAAAGCGCTCGGTGCAAGCCAATAGATCGCTATTGCTCCGAATACTCCACCTAACAACAAAAAGCCCAACGGGCGAATAACATTTGCCATGATTGTTAATCCTGAGAGTTTTTCAGTGAAAATGAGGGAGAGGTACCAGACGTAAGGTAGCGAAAGTTCGCTAGGTTTTTGGCTCGCTCAGCAGTCATCTGGATAAAATCAACTTGTGCGTTGAGCTCAGCGATGCGCACGCGCACGACTTCGGCGAAATCACCGTCATCATTGTTGTAAGCTGAGAGCGTTGCATTGGCCTGCTCCGCTGTTTGCGGAAGTAGCGTCTGCTGATAAAGCCTGATGCGCTCATCGAGCCGTTTAATTCGTGCTGCCGCTGCTCGAGTTTCGGCTTTAATTCGTCGAATCTGCAGCATCCGATCAGACTTCGCAGCTTCCACGCGGGCGACTGCCGCGCTTACGGTGCGGTCCTGACGATTTCCGGTAAAAATAGGCAGGTCAAAGCCAATACCGACTGAAAATAGATCTGCCCGATTCTGCCCGTTTGGCGCTCGATCTCGATGCCCATACTGCGCGAAGACTGTCCATTCTGGTTTGTACGCTTGGCGAGCCAGCTCAATATCGATAGACCCAGCATCAATTAATTGATCTGTTGCTCGAATTGAAGAGTGAGTGACCACAGAATTGTCGTAGTTATCAAACGCTGGATACGTAAATTTGTCTAACAGATTTGAGGGGATACGCTTGTTTACTTGCAAACGATAGGTGTCTGTACCCACCCATTCCCCTAACTCTTCTTGAGCTGTTTCCAGCTGGGATTGGAGCCCTGCTAAGCGATCATCAAGGCGGGTCAACTCCAGAGTCGCACGAATAATATCCTGCTGACGTAAACCCGCCATGGTTGAGATGTATCCCGCTTCAGCAACGTCTGCCAGCTGCTCAAAAAGCTCTCGGTTACTCTCAATAAGCCGAATACTCTCTTGAGCCTTCCAAAGCTCAAGCCACAGATAAGTGACCGATCTAACCACCAGTTCTTGTCGATTCTCCCGCTGAAACGACTGGGATTCGGCGAGCTCTTTTTTCTGATTGCGGGCCAGATTGCGGCTATCACCACGAGGAAAACGCTGACTGAGGCCAATAGCAGCCTGCGTCATACCATCTTGACGGGTACTAAAGGTATCCGTGGGAATCCCCATGGCACCTAGCGTAACTTGCGGATCTGGCAAGGCACCCGCAGCAACAGATTCATCGAGAAGCGCTTTCTGCTGCTGGATGCTTTGTGCTGCCCAAGGGTCTTTTTGAATCGCAATATCAATAGCATCTTCAAGAGCAAGTATCGGTTCAGCAGAAACGCCAAGGCTGGTTAACAAAAATACGCTTATTACAACTGATTTACATACACTAGGAAAGTCATTCAACTTGTATTCTCCGCTAAATTAGTACACTGCGAAGAATCATAGGCGCGCCATCTGAATTCAGACTGAAATTTTATATGCTACTAGCTATGTGTTTTCAATTTTCGAAATCGTATTGACTCTTCTAAAACCCCACCACCAGTACGACGGGTAATAGCGTATTTTTTAGAAATACAAGCAAATCATAACCGGCAAAAAAGCCATCCTAGAGCACACCGTTGGTAGCCCTAGGAATAAATAATGGCTAGAAAGTTACTTTATACGTTTTTGCAGTTCCTGTTGGTGCTCCAGCATTTGCTCCATCATCAGCTGCATCTGATCCATCCGTTTCTCCATAAACTGGACGCGATCTTCTGATTTAACAGCAGGGTTATCTTGACCAGCCATCATGCCTTGGCCTCCCATCATGCCTCGGTTACCCATCATGCCTTGGCCACTCATCATGCCACCACGCATCATATGCATCTGCTTTTGCATGCGCTCCATATGTTCTTGCATAAACTTTTTCTGGTTTTTCTCGGGACTCTCTCGCATCTGGCGCGTCATATCTTGCATGTGGGACATGTTCTGCTGCATTTCTTGCATCTGTTCTGCAGACATCATCATGCCACCAGGTCCTTGCTGGTTACCTTGACCCTGAGCCCAGACAACTGGGGCGCTCATAATTAATGAAACTGCGATTACTTTGGTAAAGTTTTTCATAGTGAAGCTCCTTAGCGAAGTTAACTTGCAACATATTCAGTAAACAGCGCCCACCTGAATTGAACCCGTATTTATGTTTAAATCAACGTCGCGATTGTTGTATATCAGCTTTTGGCTTATCAATTCAGTCGTCAAATTACGCTGCTAACTTCAGGCAATACATATTTACTCTACACTCATCACTCATCCCGTGCTCTTACTTTGTCCGTTGGCCAGTCTACAAACGCAATAAAGTATAAGAAAACCAGATTCACCATTGGGACAAGAATCAGGATTCCCGTCCAACCCGAGTAACCGATACGCTGGCAAATTCGCCAAGCCGGCACAACCACTAAAATAGCCATGACTAGCATCCATAGCCAGTGCCCAGCCCACATAGTGTTACCAAACATATATCCTTCCATCATGGAGTTATCCTCAAATTTTCAGGTTAAATATCTATAATAGCGCCCAGCATGGTCGCCTCTAGTAACGAGTGGCGGTGCCTTGTTGTCCGCTGACTTGTCCTCCTGTTATTTTTTCATAGAAGGAGGTTTTGAGCAGCAGGTAGGCACATGCTTGGCATTCGCACGAACATTTTCGTCAGTGAACCTATACCACGCGAGCCTTTGACGCTGCCACCAACCGCCTTTTAAACAGCCGCCACGAGTCTTAGCAAGGTCTATTAGCTCGTCAGTCGACCAGTGTCTGCCATCGAACGTGACAATCAGTTGACCTCCCGGCTTGCCTTCAGCGAAATCAACACTCGGATGATGATTCAACTCTTGAATAAAATCCTCCCATTGAGTTTCTGTAAAGCCTTCGACAGCCAGTTTGCGTCGAAGTAGAAATTGCGCTTGGCTTGTTGCTTTATGAGCTTTGACCATGATTTGCACCTCTCAGCCTGCTTGTACCGTCTCTATCTGTTAATGGCCATTTAAACTATCTTTATCTCTATCACAACATCCCAACCTGAATTCCAACTGAAATGGGGTAGAGCAATGACTCTTTTATAACGAAGTAATAAGACCTTATTAATTTGCTTAATAATTTGAGCGCTTAATAAGATCGGTTGGTACCATCAAGCATAAATCTGAACCTGTTATGAAATTGCCGGATTATTTGTAGTTCAGGCTGAATTCAGGTTAAGCAGCAACACTATTCAGTCCTGTTTTAGCTGAAAAAAGGAAATAACACATGAGATTGCTTTTGGTAGAGGATGATCGATTGTTAGCTGACGGTCTTGCCAGCCAACTTGAAAAAGCCGGTTTCAGCGTAGATATCACCCGCACGGCAAGAGAGGCGATGATTCTAGGCGTGCAGGAAGACTATAAAGCAGGTGTATTGGATCTCGGACTACCCGACGGAAATGGCTTGGATGTACTGAGAAAATGGCGTATCAACAAAGCGACCTTTCCTGTTCTTATCCTAACCGCAAGGGGCGATTGGCAAGATAAAGTAAACGGTCTGAAGGCCGGCGCTGATGATTACTTAGCCAAACCATTTCAAACAGAAGAGCTGATTGCTAGATTGAACGCCATCGTACGAAGGAGCGAAGGTAGAGTGCAATTGTCGGTGAGTGCCGGAGGTTTTGAGCTGGATGAGAACAGGCAATGCCTGAAAGACCCCAATGGTACAGAGCATAGTTTAACCGGTACCGAATTTCGCTTGCTTAGATGCTTAATGAGCCGTCCCGGCCATATTTTTTCTAAAGAGCATCTGATGGAACAGCTTTACAATCTTAACGAAAACCCAAATGAGAATATCATCGAAGCCTATGTCCGGCGCCTAAGAAAACTGGTTGGCGTAGAGACCATAACAACGCGGCGCGGTCAGGGATACCTGTTCAATGATACTGTTTAGAAAGCCTATATCGGTAAAACGTGCACTCATGACACTGTTGCTCCCAGCCTGTATTAGCCTGATGGTGACGGCTTGGTTTATACACGGGTTACTTCTAGAAAGAATGTCACAAGAGTTTCTTGAGAGTCGTTTAAAAGACGAAGTAGCTTTCCTTGAGCACCATATTCGTCAAGCCAATGGTCAGATAGATCGTATTCAGACAGGTGATTATTTTGAGAAAGTATTCCATCACCCCTTCGCCATCCAATCTCCAACCCAAACAATCATATCACCACAATCTTGGCACCCGTTACTGAGTCCATTGCTGAAGTTCGATCAACAAGACAGTATCCAAACACATACTGTGGGACCAGACAATGCATCCTTTAATATTCTTATCTACCGCAAATCTTTCATTATCAATGATATGCCAATCACGCTGATCGTTTCAGAAGACATGCGAGCGCTGCAAAATAGTCAAACAGAGCTGCATACTTGGACGGCGATCGTTTCAATTTTGCTGATTCTTTTACTTGCGGGAGTCATCTGGGTTGGTATTACCCTATCTATGCGGCCTGTTGTTTCACTGCAAACTGCTCTAAAAAAATTACAAAGCGGCGAAATATCCCGAATCAACGTACAAACCCCGGAAGAGTTCCAACCTCTGGTGCAACAACTCAATCAAGTCCTTGATTCTCTCGACCAACGACTTGAGCGCTCCAGAGAAGCACTCGCGAACTTGTCACACAGTATCAAAACACCCATCGCAGCCGTTAGACAAGTTCTCGAAGATACCAACCGACCGCTGGACAATAATCTGAGGCATGAGATGGGATCACGACTGGGTGATATCGATAGGCAGTTAGAGGCGGAAATGCGCCGCAGCCGATTTGCTGGACCCCAGCTGGGTAAAAGTGCTGGACCAGTAAAGCAAGCCCGCGATCTTTTGTGGATGCTGGGCCGACTTTATCCAGAAAAATCATTCGAGCTATCAACGTCATTAACCGAGGAGTCACGCTGGCCGATCGAGGAGCATGATCTAAACGAAATATTGGGAAACCTGCTCGATAATGCTGGCAAATGGGCCACCGAATGTATTGAACTCTCGTTAGAACAGCATAACGACTTAGCACAAATCACCGTAACTGATGACGGTGCAGGGGTTGCCGAGAGCGAAAGAATACACTTAGGTCAGAGGGGGCTACGACTTGATGAACAAACACCTGGTCACGGACTTGGCCTTGCTATTGTCCACCAGATTGTTGCTCGGTATGGGGGACAAGTTTTCTTTTCGTCTGGGTCAAAAGGCGGTTTAAAGGTACTTATCGAAATCTCTATTTGATGCTTTTCTCGAAGACTGGGTTCTCGTTGATGCCATTTGAGTCGGACTGGTAAGGTCTGAGCTACTATAGATTAGCCCCGCCACTAAGTTATGTAAGAAGCTGACATATGTGCTTTTACTATATGTATCACACTAAATTTTCCGGTTTAAATAAAACGTACTATCTGTGTGGTTTAGATTATTGAAACTGCGAATATACAGAAAATCGAGACCTACGCACAAAGCCCAGACAACGCAGACAGTTAATGAGTACTGCGCAGTTGCTGTGACAAGCGTAGCCATAGATGGCGCAGCGCCTGAGTTGAACCTCGGACGGGTTCATCGAAGGATAAACAGCAATAGCGCAGTACGACAGACATCAATACCTGCCAGCAACTTAGCGCAACTCGCAGTAAAAATTAACCCGCCACCCGTGCCAACGGAAATAACCGCTTAAAGTTCTCTGTGGTTTGCGCAGCCAGTTCTTCATAGGGCACACCACGCAACTCAGCAATAAATTTCGCCACATCCGCCACATACTCAGGAAAATTCGGCCGCCCCCGGTGTGGTATCGGTGCCAAATACGGCGAATCAGTTTCCACTAAAATACGATCACAGGGCACTTGCAGCGCCACTTCACGTAACGCCTCAGCATTACGGAAGGTCACAATCCCCGAAAAAGAAATGTAATAGCCCAAATCCAGCGCCGCTTTCGCCATCGGCCAATCTTCGGTAAAACAATGCATCACCCCAGCTTGCGGTAATGCTGCTTCACGCAATAAATCCAAGGTATCTTGCTTAGCTTCACGGGTGTGCACAATCACCGGCTTGCCGCACTCGCGCGCCGCATCTAAATGCAGACGAAACGAATCTTGCTGCATTTGTGCGGTTTCCGATTGATAGTGATAATCCAAGCCTGTTTCACCCACCGCAACGACGCTTGGATGATTGAGTTCATCGAGTAACCACTGCATAGTCGGCTCACTGCCGCGGCTTAAATCCAGCGGGTGCACACCAACGGAACAATCCACATCCGCATAGCGCTCAGTAAAGGCACGCACCGTCGGCGCATTTTCCACACTGATACCTATGCATAAAAAATGCCCGACACCACGTTCACGCGCAGCCTGCAACGCACTATCAAGACAGCCATCGTAAGCAGTTAAATCAAGACGATCGAGGTGACAATGTGAATCAATAAGCATGGTGACAACCGCAATTATAAATGGATAGATAGCATGACTTTTCAGCCGTTACTGCTACAACGTATGGGTTTGGCGATCGGTTTTAAGTGCGCCGGCTAAATAGGTTTCAATTTTGTTACGGGCAACTGCACCGTCTTCATTAAACTGCACACCAACTCCAGCCGCACGGTTACCTTGTGCGCCGCGTGGTGTAATCCAGACAACTTTACCAGCAACGGGTAACCTTTCTGGCTCTTCCATCAGGGTCAGTAGCATAAATACTTCATCACCTAATTTATAATCTTTATTCGTTGGAATAAATAAGCCACCATTTTTTATAAACGACATATAGGCCGCATACAGAACAGACTTATCTTTAATAGTCAGGGTTAAAATACCACTACGTGAGCCAATATTAGGGGGCGAACTCATAGCACCTTCCTTGCAAGTCAATAATCATGTCACTCTAAAACCTAGCCGCAATCACACGCCAGATCAACTTTTATTATACGCTCAGACCCATAACTTTATCGCGGCAACAGTGCTTGCCAACGCACCAACAGCGCCTCTAACAACAGATCTGCACGCAAAGGCACGCGCCGCAAGACTTTTTTCCGATGCTCAAGTAGCCAGTCTTGAGTTTCTATTAACACGCCTAACGGTGCCCTTGGTGCCACATGTTTTAGCACAATACGCATATCGGCTAAGCCCAGCTGATTGTCATCTTCGGTCATCTTATAACGTAAAATTAACTGCGCCCACTGACAAAACCAATCAAAGAGCAACTCTTGCGGTATTTTCGCCCAAGCCACAGCGAGCTCACTAGGACTACTTTGCTGTTTAAACAACTGCTTAACACCCATCACCACCTGCTCACGAATAGCCAACACATCAGCGTTCAACAGCTTTTGTGCATTGATTGGTGAACCTGACGCCAGTGCCAGCAAGGTATGACACTGTTCTTCGCTTAAGTCCGCTTGCTGTTGCTGCAACCATTCGACGCTGTGCGGCACAGACGGCAGCGGGCACACCTGCAGAACACAGCGACTTTTAATGGTCGGCAACAAAAAACTAAACTGGTGGCTGATTAATATAAAAATAGTCGAACCGGCCGGCTCTTCTAAGCTTTTTAATAAGGCGTTGGCTGAACCTGTAGTCATTGCTTCAGCCGGTTCAACAATCACCACCTTACGCCCGCCCTGCTGTGAAGTTTGCAATATTTTTGCGACCAACTCACGCACACTGGCAATCAGAATCCCTTTGCCCTCTTCCGCAGGTTCAAGGCGCTGCATATCTGGATGGGTATCCGCTGCATATAAACTACACGCCGAACACTGACCACAGGGTTGCTCCTGCACTGGCGACTTGCACAGCAAAAACGCGGCAAAACGCTCAGCCAAGGCACGTTTACCGCTGCCTTCTGGTCCGTGCAGTAAATACGCATGCGCTTGCTGACTGCGCCCTGCCAATGTTTGCCAAAGCTCTGTTTGCCACGGGTACAAATTAGTTTGCACGGGCACGTTCCATAATTTCTAGCAGATGTACATCAAGGCTGTTTTGTACGTCCGGCAATGCCTGCTGAGCATTGACTAAGCGAAAGCGCTCAGGATCATCGCTGGCACGCTGTAAGTAAGATTGGCGTACCGCTTCAAAAAAATCATGCTGTTCTTGCTCGAAACGATCGAGTTTACCACGCGCGACGGCCCGCGCCATGCCATCGGCCACCGGCAAATCAAATAATAGCGTTATATCAGGGCGCAGATCGCCTTGGACAAACTGTTCAAGTAAGGCAATACGCGAGCAGTCCAAACCGCGCCCGCCACCCTGATAAGCATAAGTGGCATCAGTAAAACGATCACAAATAACGATTTTACCTTCAGCCAGAGCAGGCAAAATGATTTGCGCTAAATGCTGAGCGCGTGCTGCAAACATCAAGAGTAACTCAGTATCAACGGCCATCGCTTCAGCATGCGGTGCCAGTAAAATATTGCGGATTTCTTCAGCTAAAGCTGTACCGCCGGGCTCGCGGGTGAGCACCACGTTAAAACCTTGCGCTTGCAACTGCTCAGCCAAGTACGCTCGATTAGTCGTTTTACCGGCACCTTCTGGGCCTTCTAAGGTAATAAATAATCCACGCATGATAGCTCCTTATTGAGTTGGCTTCGTTGCAGGGCTGGAACGGTAGTCAGCACGGCGTTTAAGTTGGTACTCGCGTACCGCTTTATTGTGTTCGGCCAATGAATTGGAAAAAACATGACTGCCATCACCGCGCGCGACAAAATATAAACTTTTACCAGGCTTAGGATGCAAGGCAGCATAAATGGCTTCACGGCCCACCATGGCAATCGGTGTCGGCGGCAAACCTGAAATCACATAGGTGTTATAGGCCGAAGGGCGGCGTAAATCTGCGCGGGTAATTTTGCCTGTATAGCGCTCGCCCATACCGTAAATAACCGTAGGATCGGTTTGCAACAACATGCCGATAGCCAGTCGACGCATAAACACGCCAGCAATTTCATCGCGCTCGTGCGCCACTCCGGTTTCTTTTTCAATAATTGAAGCCATGATTAACGCTTCGTATGGGCTGCGGTAGGGTAAATCTTCAGCACGCTGCGCCCATTCTTCGGCCAGCACTGTCTGTAAACGCTGATGAGCTTGACGCAGAATATCAAGATCGCTTTGACCACGCACAAAGTTATAGGTATCTGGAAAAAACTGCCCTTCCGGATGAACATTAGCCTGATCAAGCTGACGCATTAACGCGCTATCGCTAACCTCAGCTAAGGTATGTTGCAAGACAGCATGCTGCGCCAATGCTGCACGCACTTGGCGAAAGTTCCAGCCTTCTACCAGTGTGATACGGTGCCGCACAACATCGCCCGTGCGCCATTTATTTAACAACTGAGCAACATTCATTGCTGGGTCAAGTTGGTACTCACCAGCATGCAGCGGCTGCACATGGCCTTGCAAACGCCAACTCAGGCGCAACCAAAGCGCCCCGCGTAAGACACCTTGCTCTTCTAACTGCAACAGCAGCCCACTGGGCGTGCTGCCCACTGGAACATTCAGTACCTGCTCAGCGTCAAGCTGTAAAGGCTGTTTCAACACCTCATGCTGCATCCAAAACAGCAAAGCAACTGCCAGCACAATAAACAAACAGCCGCTCAAAAAAGTAATGATCAACTTACGCAACACGGCTATTCATCCACTAAGTCTGTAATAAGTTGCTGCAGTTTACGGGTCACGGCACCGACCGACCAGCTTTGTTGCGCATAACCATGCACCGGCCAAATACCATAAAGACTGTTACAGGTGAATACTTCATCAGCCTGCTGCAGGTGCTGCAAAGTTATATCCGTGACCTGCACAGGTATAGCTGCTGCTTGAGCGCGTGCTAATAGTTCGGCACGCATCACCCCAGCAACCCCGCAGCGGGTTAAATCCGGGGTGAGCAGCTGCTGCTTATGTACGATAAAAATATTACTGAACACACCATCAACAACGCGCCCCTGCTGGTCAAGCAGCAGGCCTTCAGCATACGCAGGGTCGGTCCACTCGGCACGAGCGAGCACTTGTTCTAATCGGTTAAGGTGTTTCAATCCAGCCAGTCGTGGCTGCTGTGCGAGACGTAGTTGGCAGGCAAATAAACGAATGCCTTCAACTGCATGAGCGCTCGGCCATTGCGGCATACTGGAAGCTTGTAAAATACGTTGTGGCACACAGGGACTTGGGCTGCTATAGCCCCGCGGTCCTGCACCACGCGTAAGGATTAACTTACAGACACCCTGACCAAGTTGCTGTATATACGCCTGCAACTCATCGCGCAACACAGGCATGTCACAGGATATAGCCAAGCGCTGACAACCCTGTTGCAGGCGGGCTAAATGCCGCCCCAACAAAGCCGCACGGCCATCACGCACTTTAATTGTTTCAAAGAGCCCATCACCGTACGCCAAGCCACGGTCAGCCAGAGCAATACAATCGGCTGGCTGACCGTTAATCCATGCTTGCACGTCTAGCTATACCTGCGCAGTAACAGCGAGCCATTGGTACCACCAAAACCAAAGGAATTGGACAATACCGCATCAATTTTCATCGGCTGCGCTTGCTGCGCAACAAAATTGAGGTCACAACCTGCGCCCGGCTGATCAAGGTTGATGGTCGGAGGCGCGACTTGATCACGCAGAGCTAAGATACTGAAAATCGCCTCAACCGCACCAGCAGCACCCAATAAATGGCCGGTCATTGATTTGGTTGAGCTCACAGCTAAAGCCTGCGCATGATCGGTAAATACAGTTTTCAATGCATTTACTTCAGCTAAATCCCCAGCCATAGTCGAGGTGCCATGTGCATTCACATAGTGCACTTGATCAGGATTCATCTTCGCATCACGTAGCGCATTAGTCATGCAGCGTGCCGCACCATCACCTTTTTCAGGTGGCGAGGTCATATGATAAGCATCAGCGCTCATACCAAAGCCTGAGATTTCCGCATAGATGGTTGCTCCACGCGCTTTAGCGTGCTCTAGCTCTTCAAGAACCAGCGCTCCAGCACCGTCAGAGAGAACAAAGCCATCGCGGCCAGCATCCCAAGGACGGCTTGCTGCCTGCGGATCGTCATTACGCGTAGACAGCGCACGTGACGCAGCAAACCCGCCGAGCCCTAGACCACAAGCAGCCATTTCCGCACCACCGGCCAACATCACATCGGCTTCACCATAGGCAATATTACGTGCAGCCATGCCAATGCAGTGCGTACCTGTGGTGCAGGCGGTAGCAATCGCATAGTTTGGGCCTTGCAAACCCAACTGAATCGACAACACGCCAGAAATCATATTAATGATTGAGCCCGGTACAAAAAATGGCGATATGCGTCGTGGCCCTTGCTCAAATAAGGTTTTGCTGGTGTTTTCAATATTGGTCAGTCCGCCAATACCTGACCCCATCACTACACCAATACGCTCACGATTGGCATCTGTGACTTCAAGTCCTGAATCTGCAACTGCCTGCAAACCAGCCGCCAGACCATACTGAATAAACAGGTCTAGACGGCGTGCATCTTTGAGAGGCATGTACTGTTCGATATCAAAATTTTTGACCGAGCCACCAAAACGGGTCGCAAACGCGTCCACATTCATGTGCTCAATCGTACTGATACCACTTTTACCAGCCAGGATACCTGCCCAGCTTTGTGCGACATCAACGCCTAGCGGGGACAGCATACCCATCCCAGTCACTACGACACGTCTATGCGACATGGCGACAACCTCTTGTTAATGCAAAATGTGCTGTACAAAAAAAAGCCGCACACTCATAAAAAGTCGCGCGGCTTTCACTGTTGTAAAGAAACCGTTTACATTACTGCGCGTGGGCGTTGATGTAGTCGATTGCTTCTTGAACAGTGGTGATTTTCTCAGCTTTTTCATCAGGAATTTCAGTCTCGAACTCTTCTTCAAGAGCCATTACCAATTCAACTGTATCCAATGAATCCGCGCCTAAATCATCAACAAAAGATGCGCTGTTCGTCACGTCTTCTGCCTTGGCACCTAATTGCTCAGCAACGATTTTTTTAACGCGTTCTTCAATAGTGCTCATACCGTGTATCACTCCTAAATGGAAAAACTGGGCAACTCAGGCTGCCGCTTGTGTATAAAAGGGTTTTACGCATATTAAGCGAACTGCTTGCCCTTTGCGAACCACTTCTTTGATCTATTTGTGCGCTGCAGCACGCACTGCACAAGTAGATCCTATGCTTTAAACTGTAATTATGACTCAAAACGTCAGGCTTCGGTCACATTAACAGTTAT
>Ga0265293_10006202_pt1 | contig 19302 bp, 21 predicted proteins | sample Munlanlewell138R_FD_192505 | JGI IMG/M metagenome (GOLD analysis project Ga0265293, IMG submission 192505) | Leachate microbial communities from a municipal landfill in Southern Ontario, Canada - Leachate well 138R | ecosystem: Engineered > Solid waste > Landfill > Unclassified | place: Canada... | reverse complement strand
AGACCTAAATCATGGAATAGTATGTCCTTCGATAGCAAGCGATGAGTCCCAATTATTATATCAATCTCACCTTGTTTCAAAGCCTTTAGACTATCATTAATTTCCTTGCGAGTACGGAAGCGGCTTAAGACTGCTATTCTGATTGGATAACCTGAGAATCTTTCCTTGAAATTCTCGTAATGCTGCTGAGCTAGAATTGTGGTTGGAACTAAGACCCCTACTTGTTTACCATCAAGGGCCGCTTTAAATGCTGCACGAATAGCAACCTCTGTCTTACCATATCCGACATCACCACAAAGTAATCGGTCCATCGGATAGCTTTTCTCCATATCTTGTTTAATCTCATTGATAGATCGCAATTGGTCATTGGTTTCTTCATATGGAAACATAGCTTCGAATTCTCTCTGCCATTCTGAGTCTGCATTAAATGTATAGCCTTGGCTCATCGTTCGCTCTGCATACAGCTTAATTAGTTCGTCTGCGATGTCTTGAACTGCTTTCTTAACTTTACCTTGTGTCCGCTTCCACTCGGAACCGCTAAGTGAGGTTATCTTTGGTGCGTTATCATCACTGCCAATATATTTCTGAATTAGTTCCATCTGATCTATTGGAACATACAGCGAATCATTTTTTGCATATTGAACATGCAAATAATCACGAAAAATATCATTTACCTTTAAGGTTTCGATACCAATATATCTACCTATTCCATGATTTATATGAACAACATAATCTCCAGGTTTCAGATCTTGATAATTCTTAATCCGCTCGGCATTAGCTTGTTTACTAACTCGTTTGACTTTACGTTTCTTTTGACCAAACAGCTCTGTTTCAGTTAATACCACCAACTTGTTCATCGGTAGTTCAAAACCAGCGAATAGCTTGCCGATTTTAATAAGCGGTCCTTCAATCTGATAGTCATCAAATACTCTGCGAACGCGATCACCACGCTCTTTATTAGCCGCTAATATAATAATCTGATATTTACCAGCATTCCAGCGTTTGATCTCTTGCTGCAATAGATTCATCTGGCCATGGAACTCTTGTGCAGACTTACTCGAGAAACTGACAATATTACCTGGTTGCACAAAGGAAAATTTACGCAATAGCATTGGCAATAACAGCTTTTGATGGCTTGTTTGAAAAATCTGATTACCGTTAAATAATGGAACTACATTCGGAATAATACTACCGTCTTCTATCATTGATGTAATCCATTCGCCGAATTCTTTTTCTGTTTCTTTATTCTTTTCTAATATTCTACCTGGCTCATCAACAACTATAATCGTATCGGAAGTTAGATAATCTAGTAAATTATATGTCTTATCATATGCTAGATTAGTATATTTTAATGCTTGCTCAGGAAGTATTCCTTCCTGTAAGCTCGCTATATCAGCAAGAAAGTGCTCTTTAAAGAGCTCCATATCCTTCGGATTCTTATTAGCTGCATATTTTTCGTATTGTAGTTGTAGCTTTTGCCCTATGCTTTTCAATTGGCTATCGGTAAGTGGCCACTCTGTACGCGGACAAATAGTGATTGACTGTAATGAAGCGTCTGACCTTTGCGTGATTGGGTCATATCGCCTTATTGACTCAACTTCAATATCAAAGAACTCAATCCTATACGGGAGTTCATCTGTAATAGGAAAAATATCTACCATCCCACCACGCACACTGAATTGCCCTGGTTCCTCTACCTTAGCTTCACGAATATAGCCTGACTCCGTTAACCAACAGCTTAATTGCTCAATATGTAGCTGGTCAGCTACATTTATTGACTTGTATCGTTCACTTAGTATCTTAGGTGGAGATATAGGTTTAACGGCAGCATAAATAGGCGCAATTATAATTTGTGCCTTTTGCTCAAATATAGCTTTAATAGTTTCTAATCTTTGTGCAGTTTCGTCAACACTCTTGTGAAGATAATCCATCATAATAAAATCACTGCTAGGATACAGATATACAGCATGTTCTTTAATATCTATTAAATCATCATACAAGCGTTGTGCTTGACCCATTGTGTAAGTAACAATACACAGTGGGCGCTTTGTATCCTGTTGCAAAGCTTCAATACAGATAGATTTAAGCGAGCCTACTATTCCGGTGGCTACTTGTGTCTCAATGTCTTTGGCAAAACCTTGACATAGCGATTGGTAATCAGCATCTTTACGAAGCTGTTCTAATAATATTTGCATTAATTGCACCTCAAGCATACTGCTAACCTTTATATTTAATTAACTACTAACCCTTATGCTTAATCACTGCTAACCTTTATGTTTAAGCAAATAGTGTAAAAAAGCCTTAGTAACAAACTATGGCTTCGCAACTAAAATATATTCTAAAATCATTTTATTGCAATGGATTTCCTATTAAAGCTAATTCAGGATTGCTCTTAATTGCATCAAAACAATAATCGCATATAGTCCTTATATACACCTTCTGTGCCTGTTCATCGTAACTTAACAATTCATCCTGTTCGTCTGCCGTTAAAGCAGACAGACCTAATTGTACATCTGCATGCTCTTGATGGGTTTCGAATACGTCAATTACTGTTCGACAATGTTTGCAATGATATATATATTGCATCGGACATCCCTTACTTTCATAAATAGTCATCTAGATAATAGTATGACCTAGAGCAATTGGGTTTATCCATGAAATTTATCTATGAAATTATCCGTTATATTTATTCATTACTTGTATAATATCGCCAGTTTCAATGAATAGATTTACGCCAAGTATCCCTCTTGCAATTTGTTCATCAATAAGTGTTTGTTCTTCTGGTGTAAACTTAGTCAATACATGTCCAACTACATCTTTAACTGTAGGACGACCAATACCTATTTTTAAACGCGCGAATTCCTCAGTAGCTAAATGGCTAATAATCGATTTCATTCCATTATGTCCACCAGCACTTCCTTGTCGACGAAAACGCATCTTGCCTATATCTAAATCCATATCATCATATACAATTAGTATGTCATCGGTGCTAACTTTATACCAATTAGCAACAGCCTGAACTGCTTCACCGCTTAAATTCATATAAGTCATCGGCTTAAGCAGCACGATCCGTTCCCCTGCATATCTGCCCTCACCTATTAATGCTTTGAATTTAGCTTGCTCTACTGCAATGCCTGCCTTGTCGGCTAACTCGTCTATTAGCATAAACCCTACATTATGCCGAGTCTGTCGATATTGAGGTCCAGGGTTACCTAGACCAACTATCATTCTCATGCTATGACTCCTTTAAAGCTATATTCTATATAAAAATTCTTAATACTAGTATCATAATATTCATACTATTCTTTAATCAAAAAGCTTACTGATAGATAATCGCTCATGAATACGAATAATAGCTTCCCCAATTAGAGGCGCTACTGATAATACTTTGATTTTATCGATCTTTTTCTCAGGAGGTAGAGCTATAGTATTAGTAACAAGCAATTCTGCAATTTCAGATTCTTGCAGACGCTTAATAGCTGGCCCTGATAATACAGGATGCGTACATGCTGCATAGACCGCTTTTGCCCCTTGTTCCTTTAACGCAGTCGCTGCTAATGTAATCGTACCGGCAGTATCAATAATGTCATCAATTAATATGCAAGTTTTACCTTTAATGTCCCCGATAATGTGCATGATTTCTGCTACATTTGGTTCTGGACGACGTTTATCAATAATCGCAATTGGACAATCCAATCTTTGGGCAAGGTTTCTAGAGCGTGTTACGCCACCATGATCAGGTGATACTACAACAACATCTTCTAGTCCTTTATTAATATAATAATCGGCTATAATCGGCATGCTTAACAAATGATCTAGTGGAATATCGAAGAATCCCTGTATTTGTCCTGCATGTAATTCCATGCAAATAATCCGATTTGCACCAGATTTCTCAATTAAATTTGCGACTAATTTTGCAGTAATTGGGTCTCTTCCTCTTGCCTTTCTATCCTGTCTTGCATACCCATAATAAGGAATAACCAAATTGATACTTTTGGCAGATGCTCTCTTTAATGCATCTACCATAATTAACATTTCCATAATGTGCTCATTGGCAGGATTACTAGTTGACTGAACAACGTATATATCTGCTCCTCTTACGCTCTCTTCAATGTTAATATTTATTTCTCCATCGCTAAATCTAACAACCTTTGAGCGTCCTAACGGAATTCCTGTATGATCGCTAATAGCCTTCGCTAGTTCTGGATTAGAATTACACGAAAACAACTTTAATTTAGTAGTATCAAAATTTTCCCACATTATAGTTACCCTCCTATTATTTCTAAAAAAGTCTACGGTAGCCACGCTTCGCAAGTAAACTTGCAAGATTGGCTCTGTGAACTAGGTTTTCTTTATATAATTCAATTTATTAACTTGGCGACTACGAGCTATTGCTAACGAATTATTTGGAACATCATTAGTAATTGTCGATCCTGCGGCTATATATGAATTCTCAGCGACAGTTACAGGCGCTACTAAATTCGAGTTGCATCCTATAAAGGAATTATCCTCAATTATAGTCTTGTACTTATGCTTCCCATCATAATTGACCGTAACTGTACCACAACCGATATTAACAGATTGTCCTACTTCTGCATCTCCAATATAGCTAAGATGGGATACTTTAGATTCATTGCCAATTGAAGCATTCTTGATTTCAACGAAATCGCCAATCTTTACATTGTTGCCAATTACACTTCCAGGTCGAATATAAGCGAATGGCCCTACTTGAGTAGCCTGCCCAATTGCCGATTTAATTACAACGCTTTGCCGAACTCGGCTACCATCATCAATCTGACTATCCTCAATTTCAGTATTAGGTCCGATAGTAGCTAAATTACCAATTGTTGTTGTGCCGCGTAAGTGCACACCAGGATAAATTGTTACGTCACGTCCTATTGTTACATGTGTATCTATATATGTTGAATCTGTATCTATGATTGTTACCCCGTTAAGCATCCAACCTTCTAGAATACGAGTTCTCATAATTTTATTAGCCTTAGCTAATGCAACCCGATCATTTACTCCCACAATTTCCTCAAATGCTGTCGCAACACAAGGCAACACTAACTGCTTTTGACTATTAAATATTTCCACTACATCTGTAAGATAATATTCACCTTGTGCGTTCTGATCTGTTATCTGCTCTAGTGCTGCGAATAACAACTTATTATCAAAACAATAAATGCCAGCGTTTACTTCTTGAACCTTCCGCTCTTCAACACTTGCATCCTTTTGCTCGACGATTTTGATTACTTTTCCTTGTTCGTCCCTAATGATTCTACCATAACCAGTTGGATCAGTTGCAACTGCGGTTAATACGGTACATGCTGCCCCGCCTTGCTTATGTACATCTATTAGACTGGTTAGTGTCTCTTTAGTTAATAAAGGTGTGTCACCGCATAAGACTATCGTAGTTCCCTGTAGCTCGCTAAGCCAATCACTTGCTACTTTTACTGCATGTCCTGTTCCTAACTGCTCTGTCTGTTCAATGTATCTAACCTTATCGCCTAACTCATCGATAATTTGATTCTTAAGATGACCCACAACCACGCCGATATTCTCAATTGCAAGTGCTTGCAATTGTAACAATACCTGTTCAATCATTGGCAAGCCACCTACATGATGAAGCACCTTGTTACGATCGCTTTTCATCCGAGTTCCTTTACCGGCTGCCAGTATTAACGCATAAATCTGCTCTGACAATATAGCACCTCCTATTCCTTTATCTCTTTATTCAATAATTGCATCCAAAATAATGTGCCCTTTAAATATTGCGCCCTGTCCATCGTTATTTTCCATAGCAACGACGCCACCCATACTCTCAATGAGTCGCTTAACAATTGCTAAGCCCAATCCAGTTCCACCAAATTTTCTTGTCGTTGAACTATCAGCTTGAGAGAATGGTTCAAATATATAATTCATTTTATCTTCAGCTACTCCAATTCCAGTATCTTTTATCCAGAATTCTAATTTAATCTGCCGCTCATCCTGCTCTGTACAACGTATCTCTAATGATACATATCCCTGTTCTGTAAATTTAATAGCGTTTGATAATAAATTACTAATAGCTTGCTTGATATGAACGGAATCTCCTTCGACTACAGCAGGAACATTAGCCTGCTTATACAGAAACTGTAGTCCTTTCTGTTCTGCCTGGAATGTATAAAAGCTTACAAGCTCATCTAGCAGTAATTGCAAATTAAACTCAAACTTATTGTTTTCTAGCTTCCCGGCCTCAATCTTTGACACATCAAGGATATCATTAATTGTTTGTAATAGATTTAGACTAGAGTATTTAAGTATTTCTACATATTCACTTTGCTCAGTATCCAACGGTGTATCCGCTAATAAATCTGCCATCCCTATTATAGCATTCATTGGAGTTCGAATCTCATGACTCATAACAGCCATGAATTCAGTTTTGGCTTTAGATGCTGCTAATGCTCTATCTCTTAATTCCTTCATCTCTTCTTCGGATGCACGAAGTATCGCTTCAATACGCTTCCGCTCTGCAATTTCGTTCTTTAACAATTGAATTTGTTTGTGTTGACTACTAGTGTCTTTAATTTGCAACAGCAGATATGTCTCTTCGCCAAATTGAATTGGTTCAATGAGCATATTCTGTCTAGCTGTTGCTTCCACTAAATGATTCTGATGTCTAATAAAATTAGTATGAATTGCTCCCGAGCAGAACATGCTCTGACCTTTCAGGAATGCATTAGCTACCAATTGCTGATAATACGATTTGTGAAATATCGGCATAATTTCTGTTACTAATTGCCCTATGATATCGTCTGTATTAATACCAGCATAATCTTGCAGCCATTTGTTCAAATATACAATTTTCAACTCACGATCTACAACTATTATACCTATATTCGCTTTGTTTAGCACCAAATCAGACAGTTTATCCATATAAATCCACCAATACTCCATCTATTTTTGTAACTAGTTCGCTTATCGCTTCCATGCTTAGAACTACTATAATAGCACCGTCAATATTCGTCTCATCAACAGTGAAAGAATTTCTAATCACCAATAAATATACATCATTTTTGACAATGACTTGTTTAATGTCGTCAGGCAAATATAGCACGTTAACTTCAGGTATCGAATATTCTAACCGCACCTCAACTAAATTCCCAATTGAGCCTACAATAGCATTAAGAATAATATTCCCGATTTCCTTAATCGCATCAAAATCCATATCAGTCAATTTAGTCACTTCTTGTCCATCATCTTCACCAAGACACAATTTAACTAATTCTTTGATTTTTTCTTTAGGGAAAATCAGCCTCGCTTCACCCGAAAAGGTTTCTCCAAATTCAATTGAAGATGATACAACAAAGCTCTGCAAAAACGAAGGTATTAGCTCAAGTTTATCAAAATCCTTCTTATAGTCTATTATCTGAATATCTGGTATTGTAAGATTTACGCGTTTCTCTACCATATCAGATAACAAGCTTGCCGCTTGACCAATGTACATTCCCATGTATTCTCTTAGCGCGTCCTTTTGTTGTTCATTTAACATTCTAACTTACCCCCTTTACATTCAGTTAAACATGACTCCCGCTCGAACACCGTCAGCGAGTTGGTTAACTAGATTTCTGTATCATAGTTACTAATTCTACAGCCTTTTCCTCTGTAAACGGTTTGGCTATAAAGGTTGCCCCTAAAGCTTTAACCTCTTCTTGAACTACCTTCTGCACGTCAGCAGACAAAACAAATAATTTCGAATTATGCTGCTCCTTACTGAGTAATTTCAATAATTCTATACCATTCATTACTGGCATTAATAAATCGATAGTAACTACGTCTGGTTGTATTTCTTTAAACAATGCAAAGCCCTCTTCGCCATTAGACGCCAAAGAAATCTCTGCATTTAGGAATTTGTTACCCAATATCTTTGCAATAGTCTTTTGCATTAATTTCGAATCGTCTACTATTAAAATCTTCATTACTTATCCTCCTAAATTACTTTCGCACGGCATTACCAATCCACCACTTCTTAACTGGTAGATAAGTGCCTCCACATTTCACTTATAAAAAGTAGAAATATCGAATATGCATAGTTAAATCAATTGTATCTAATTATATGCATTCAAACAAACATTTTTTTTATAATAGGTGTCTTTTGATAATAACACAAAAAAAGGAGCATTAGCTCCTTTTCATATTCGCGCATGTAACTAAACCATTTCAGCTACTGGTTCTAAAGTTGGCTCTACGTTTGTTTCAAAATCTTGCTCATTAAATACTGATAACACCGCAGCTTGAATCTTCTCACGAGTTGTAGCAGAGATCGGATGTGCAATGTCTCGGAATTCTCCATCAGGGGTGCGTTTGCTCGGCATAGCGACAAACATTCCGTTGTTACCATCAATAACGCGAATATCATGAACAACAAACTCACTATCAATCGTGATTGACGCAATTGCCTTCATTCTACCGTCGGTATTGACACGTCTTAGTCTTACGTCTGTAATTTCCATGTTCTTCACCACCTTCGAAATATACCTAATGTCCTATCATTTCTTTTTCCACATCCAAATAATAATTCCTGCTATATATTTGAAAATTTTTTAAATTTTTTCAAAAAAACTTCCAAGTTCTACAGAAACTGTCTTTTTTATCTCATCAACTTCGGCTAATTTTGCCAAAGATATGTAATCTGTTACTAACTTATCCTTCGGTTCTGCCATTTCCATCAAAACGCCTATGCCAACACATTCGGACTGAAACTCTTGTAACAAGTTAATCATGCCTTTAGCAGTACCGCCAGCCTTCATGAAATCATCAACAATAATTGCACGCTTATTATTTCCAATTGCTCGTCTAGCAAGCGACATTGTCTGAATTCGACGGCTAGAACCTGAGAGATAATTAACGCTTACGGTCGTCCCTTCAGTTACCTTGCTATCACGCCTAACTACCACTACCGGAATATGCAAATATAATGATGTTGCTAAGGCAATTGGTATCCCCTTTGTCTCGACCGTTAAAATCATATCTGCATTTACTGCACAAAAGGCTTCAGCAAATACTCTGCCTAAGCTTCGAATGAACGAAGGGTCACCTAGTAAATCTGTCATATACAGATAACCACCTGGTAGAATTCTTTCCGCTACCGCTAACTTACTAATTGTCTCAAGCATCCATGCTTTTGCATCCTTAACTTGCATTCTCGGTATGTACCTTACTCCTCCAGCTGCACCAGCAGAAGTAGTAATTTCCCCAAGTCCCTGCTCAGCAAAATACTCCTCTAAAATAGTTATATCTTCACTAACAGACGACTTTGCCACTTGAAAACGCTCCGAAAAATAAGTTAACTGAAAGTTCGTTCGTGGATTCTCGATGAAAATTCTAGTTAGTTCGGCAATCCTATTACTTCTTTTAAATTTAGTCATAACTTGCACCTCATTAATGTTGAAAACCCGAATATTATAAGAGAAAATATACCATTAAGTACGGATTTTAGCAAGTTCTAACAAAGTATACCTCGTTACAAAATCCTCTTAATGCATTAAATATACTAGCTGCACGTTTTTCTTTTAACACTATCCCATATACCGTTGGTCCACTTCCGGACATTAGCACTCCATCCGCTCCAAATGCGAGCATTTGCTCTTTAAGCCTTTCAACCTCTGGATGCATTGATAATGTAACCGTTTCTAATACGTTAGCTAAATTGTCGCATATCATCTTAGCATCTTGGTTAATTATTGCATTAATCATTTCCTTCGTATTAGGCTTATGCATGATATTATCAAAATTGAAATTTTGATATATTACTGATGTTGATACACTTAACTGTGGTTTAGCTAATAAAACAATCATCGGAGGCGCTTTCGGAATTCGCTCAATCAGTTCCCCGCGTCCTCTTGCAATGCCTGTACCGCCGCCATATACGCAAAACGGTACATCTGATCCTATTTCTGCACCTAGCGTTACTAACTCTTCTAACGTCAATCCGATATCCCATAATTGGTTTAAGCCTCTAAGTGTCGCTGCGGCGTTACTACTTCCACCTGCAAGCCCAGCAGAGACCGGTATCTTTTTATGTAGGATAATATGTGCTCCCTTTTTGATTGAGTAACGGTCTTGCAGTAATTTAGCAGCTTTATATGCTAAATTTCTGTCATCTGTTGGAACGTAACTGACATCACATTCAATTGTTATATCCATATCATTCCGAAGCGAAAATATCATCTGATCCGTTAAATCGATAGTCTGCATAATCATTTCTACTTCATGAAATCCATCTGCTCTTTTGTTAAGTATATCAAGTGTTAAATTTATCTTAGCCTTTGCTAACTCAGTTACCTTCATCCGAGAACCCCCACTTTGTGTAGAAACATTATAAACTATTGTACACAACCTGATGCAATTCAACAATCTTTAGATTATTTTAGACAACAAAAAAATAGCTTGTATCATACAAGCTACTCTTGGTAGGTGATTCTTATTTGATCATCATTTCGAAAAACAGTTAACTCAACCGTTTCTGTCAGAATATCAGCATAGCTATACGATACTCTCTTGAAGGCGTGTTGTTCTTGGTCTAGCTTAACTATAAAGACGGAAGGATAAACCTCTTCCAGAATTCCACTCCGCTCAATCGTCTTCCTACGTCCACCATTAGCTCGGAGTTTAATCTTTTCACCAATATAACCTTCCAGACTGCGTTTAATATCACGCAATGCATTCTTCGCCGCCATTTAACCACCTCGCAAGCCTATTATACCACAATCATCCATAGCCTGTCAACATGGGTTAATAATTATAGCAACACTCTTCTATTCTTGTCAACTGCGGAAATAATTATATTTTAGCCAGAAAATCGTTTATTACATTAGATAGGTTCGCATATTCTTCAATTGACAGCGTTTCTCCCCGTCTTTGCTCATTTATACCTGCTATATTGAATATTTCTTTCAGCTTATCTATGGAGATGCGTTGATCATACGCTTTGAAATTATTCCATAATGTTTTGCGTCGATTAGCAAATGCCGCTTTAATTATCGCAAAAAATAACCTTTCATTATCAACAACTACTGGCGGACGCTCATATAACGACAGCTTAATTACAGCTGAATCAACATTTGGCTCTGGTATAAACACCGTCTTCGGTACAATGCCTACTATTTCTGCTTTAGCATAATATTGAGCAGCAATACTTAGCGCCCCGTAATTCTTCGTTCCAGGAACTGCTTGAATTCTTTCTGCAACCTCTTTTTGAATCATCACGACAATATTTTTTAGTGGTAACCGTTCTTCAAGTAATCTCATAATAATCGGCGTCGTTACATAATAAGGAAGATTAGCCACTACGTGAATTTTATCTTTGACAATTTTATCTTGAATTAACTTATGGAAATCAACCGTTAAAGCATCCTCATGAATTATTGATACTTGTGGTTGCTCTTGAAAATGCTCCTTTAAAATAGGTATGAACCGCTGATCTAACTCAACTGCAACCACTTGTCCAGCTATACTGGCTAATTGTTGTGTTAGAGTTCCAATTCCGGGTCCGATTTCGATTACTGCAGAATGCTCATCCACCTCAGCTGCAGATGTAATTTTTTGCAGAATATTATTATCAGTTAAAAAATTCTGTCCTAAGCTCTTTTTAAAATGCAAGTTGTGCTGCTTCATAACTTCACGGATAACCCGTATTGAATACAACGGTTTAGCTTCCAAATCTATCACCACTCTCAGTAATCTTTCATAGCTTATTGTCATGCATTAGCTTCAGCTTCTACCAAGCTCCCTAGTTCTGCTCAACTAAGCTTCTTAGCGTTTATTAGCCACCTGTCTAACAGCATCAATTAATTCCGCCTCTGTAATACGCAATTGATTCAATCTGTTCCAGAATTGTTTGCCATTAGCATAGCCTATGTGTAAAGCATCTGCCAAAGCAATTCTGATTTCCTTAGAATCCGGCCTACCAACTATTCCAATAGCAAGCATTAAACTCCACGGCAGCACTTCTGCCTGTTCTATATCTTCTGCTTGCTCTATATCTTCTGTATAACCTTCATGTTGGAATCCATCTATATCTCGTGAAACGTCGTTATCTGCAACTGTATTAGCACTATTGTTAGCTGTAATTTGCTTGCCATTATGTACTCTCGCTCTTGCTAATGCGTTTCGAATAGCTGCTGGCGAAGCATTCTCTATGCCAATATCGCCATCCTTCATCGCTTCTGACTGCGACAAGAAGGCATGCTTGCAACCAACTATACTTTGACTTATTTTCTTGCGCAGGCGCTCACCAACATAATCCGGATCTGTAAATATAATGACCCCTCTTGTTTTTTGAGCTCTTTCAATCATACTCATGGTTCGATCACTTAATGTGGAGCCCTGTGTCAATATACAATCAGCTACAACAGCTCGATCAATCGCCTGCTTATCATGTAATCCTTCTACAACAATTATTTCTCTAATGACAATTTTTCCGTTTCCCACAATGTATACTCACCTATGTTCATAATATATTAACTTACTCGTAGCTAGTCTTCACTATCTTGACTCTACTAATACTCCTACTTCTTAATCGCGAAAGAAGTTCCGCTGTGTTTGAAGCCAATTTAACTAGAGTTCAAATACACTATGTAAAATATAACATATCTACTTGCATATATTCAAAAATCGAGTAAAAATGTTTTAACAAAATAAGAAGATGCAGGTCGTAATAACCTGCATCAATAAAGTCTTCTTATGAATATTAATCCCCTTGAAAAATATTAATTCCTTATCTTCTCGGGTCGTTTGGTCCGATGACATAAATCATAACATTACGTTTCAAGCCAAATCGCAGTGCAAAGTCGTTATCGTCGTAATAAATGTCAACGCGCTTGTTTTTCACCGCGCTGCCTGTGTCTTCCGATTTCCTAAAGCCTATTCCCTCGATATACATCCACCAACCTAAAGGGATAACCTTCGGATCTACTGCCACTGTGCGACCATCTTCTACTGTTGTTCCTGTAAATGTTATGCCATATCCACGATCACCTGGATTCTTTCCAGTATGCTCATGTCCGGCCGAATAAGCTGTTAACTCAGCATCCTCTATTACCTTTTCATAGCTAAAGGTAACACCTTCCCTAGTAACAATCTCTTCGACTCCCAAGGCTATAACCTGATTTTTTTTGGTAGTTCTCAAAACCTCGATTAAGCTAACGTCTGTTAGCAAAGTATCCTGTGCTGGATATATCTTATCATTCTTTCCAATATATAATCCTAGCTCTTTTAATACACCTGCTACAGTATTACTTGACGTCTGCACTTCTAATTCGATTCCATCAACGGCTACTGTTACCACATTCTTTGCTTCTGTTAACATGTCAGCTGATAATCTTGCATTTTTTGCTTCTAGCATCGTAAAAGCTAGCAAACTACCAAACATACAAACTACTGCAAATAATAAAAACCACTGATGATTGACCTTGAGAAAATCCCAAGTTTTCCTGTCCATATTTACCCCCAATATTCTTCTTGAAACATTCCTATTAAACAGAATTCTAGTATCAGGTGAAGCTTTTGGCCTGCCTGATGCTTAGAAATCGTTATCCATGAGTGACAGTTCTTATCTCTCTATTGCTAAGAGAGAGTCTTAGAATTGTCTACTCTCGGATAAGTATAACTTCGGAAGGGCTTTCAAAGTATTATCGGAAGTAGCCTTTACCAAATCTGATATGTCTATTTCTCTTAATTGTGCGATAGTTTGTGCCACATAGCGTACGTACGCTGGTTCATTACGTTTACCGCGATATGGCTCTGGTGTTAAATACGGGCTATCTGTCTCTAGTAATAAATACTTTAATGGAATGTTCCTAGCTACATCTTTGACAGATTTAGAATTTTTAAACGTTACTGGTCCTGCCAAAGATATAAAAAATTTTAAATCTATAAAGCGTTTTGCCATTTCATAACTTCCAGAATAGCAGTGCATAATGCCGCCTACCTGTTCTGCGCCTTCCTCGACCAAGATGTCATATAGCTCTTGGACTGCGTCCCGACAATGAATAATAATCGGGAGCTCTACTTCCTTTGCTAAACGAATTTGCTTACGAAACACCTCTCTCTGTAAATCACGCGGGGAATTATCGTAATAATAATCTAATCCTATTTCCCCGATTGCAACAACTTCTGGGCGACTAGCCCATTGCCGTAGCTTGCGTAATCCATCCTCATCAGCATCTTTAGCATTATGTGGATGATAACCAACGGCACATTGTATCCAATTATATTTTTCGGCCAGCTTAAGTGACCGTTCAGATGACAATATATCATATCCTACATTGATAACTTTATTAACATTTGCTTCTCGAATGCGCTCGCATACTTGTTCAAAATCTTCTGCAAAGCGTTCATCATCTAAATGGGCATGGGTATCAATTAACATATTACTTCACCTTCGCCCCTAAAGGAATCTCACCTGTCACAGTAGTAAGAACAAGCTGCTCACCTGCACTAGCAGCTAGAATCATTCCTTCCGACTTAACGCCACGTAGCGTAACCGGCTTAAGATTAGCTACAATTATGATCTTTAAGCCAACAAGTTGCTCTGGTTGATAGAATTTAGCAATACCTGCGACCACTTGCCGCTGCTCGTAGCCAACATCAAGCTGGATTTTAAGTAACTTATCCGCTTTTGGCACTGGCTCAGCAGCTATTATCTTTGCCACACGCAAATCTACTTTACCGAAATCCTCAATAGCTATTTCAGCAATTCCCTCTGGTTTAGAAACTTCTGAAGCTGTCTCAATCGATTTTGTTGTTTCGGCTTTAGTTGCTTGTGCTTGTTCCATGTTCTTGGCTGCTTGTAATCTAGCTGCCTGTGTAGATTCGTCAATCTTCTGAATCTCCTTTTCAAGCTCTAAGCGTGGGAAAATCGCCTCCCCTTTGGTTACTTGCACACCTGGCTTAAGCGTTCCCCAATTACCTAGCGTATCCCAAGCTAGTACGGAAGCATCACTGTCGATTCCTAATTGTTCCCATATTCTTTGCGGGGTCTTAGTCATGAATGGTTGAATCATAATTGACACCATTCTAATAGTTTCTGCTAAATTGTATAGTACTGTTGCCAATCTAGGTAAATTAGCCTGATCTTTAGCTAATATCCACGGACTAGTTTCATCAATGTATTTGTTAGTTCTACCAATCAAGTTCCATATTGCCACAAGCGAAGTGCTAAATTGCATGCGATCCATCTGCTGCTCAACCTCTTTATGTGTTTGCAGCGCAAGTTCACGAAGCTGGTTATCAACATCGTCTACCACATCAGTACTTGGTTCTGGAACTTTAGCATCAAAGTATTTCTCAATCATCGCTACTGTACGACTGACTAAATTACCTAAATCATTAGCCAAATCAAAATTCAACCGCTGAATAAAGACTTCCGGCGTGAAGATTCCATCTGCACCGAAGGCTATTTCTCGCAGTAAAAAGTAGCGAATAGCATCTGAACCGTATTCCTCAATTAAAAATTTAGGGTCTATCACATTACCCTTTGATTTTGACATTTTACCATCAGGCATCAAAAGCCATCCATGCCCAAATACCTGCTTAGGTAAAGGTTCACCTAATGCCATCAATATAATTGGCCAATATATTGTGTGAAAACGTAATATGTCCTTACCAATCATATGAACATCTGCTGGCCAATATGCGCGGAATTTATCATCATTATCTGTCCTGTAACCAAGCGCCGTTATATAATTAGCCAATGCATCTATCCAAACATAGATCACATGCTTTGGATCACTCGGGACTTTAATGCCCCAATCGAATGTAGTTCTTGATACACATAAATCCTCTAAGCCAGGCTTTAGGAAATTATTCACCATCTCATTACGACGAGATTCTGGCTGAATAAATTGTGGATGATCCTCTATATATTTAAGTAACTGATCTTGATATTTAGACATCTTGAAGAAATAGCTTTCTTCCTTAACAAGCTCCACAGGTCGACCACAATCTGGACATTTACCAGATTGTGCTTGCCGCTCTGTCCAAAACGCTTCACATGGAGTGCAATACAAGCCTTCATACTCTGATAAGTATATATCTCCCTGATCGACAAGCTGTTGAAATATTTTCTGAACAATTTGTTTATGGCGATCCTCTGTGGTTCGAATGAAATCATCATAATCTACATCTAGCTGCTTCCATAAATCCTTTATCCAATCAACAACAGGGTCAATAAATTCTAACGGTTGCTTACCTTCTTCTGCAGCCCGCTTCTGTAATTTCTGTCCATGTTCGTCAGTTCCAGTCAAAAAATATACATCAAATCCACGAAATTTCTTATATCGTGCCATCGTATCACAGGCAATGGTTGTATATGCATTCCCAATATGTAATTTGTTACTCGGATAATAAATTGGCGTAGTAATATAGTACGTAGGTTTCTTAGGCATCTCACGAATCGCTCCTTCTATGAGTTGATATATAGATAATCATATTATAATTTTTTTGTCAAGAAAACGACTTTTTTAGGTATATTTTTCCACATACTAAATTACACATTAATCAATGGTTAAGTATTGACTACTATGGTATATAATGGTATACTCACTTGTGACGAAATTTGTAGAATTTTGTCGAATTTTGTAGAAATAGAGGGGAGAGAAAACAGTGAAATCAACTGGTATAGTTAGAAAAATTGATGAGCTGGGACGCGTTGTAATTCCTATAGAGCTTCGCCGCACCTTAGGTATTGGGGAAAAGGATGCACTAGAGATTTATGTAGATGGTGATCGTATCGTTTTTAAAAAGTACGAGCCTGCATGTACATTCTGCGATAACGCTGGCGACACAGTTCATTTCAAAGGCAAAAACGTCTGTCAAGCTTGTATCGAAGAAATAAAAGCATAATTGATATACAATATAATATTAGCTACATAATATTAGCAAGCCTTGAGTTATCGTTAACTACTTAAATTACGATAACTCAAGGCTCTTTTATATTATGATATTGTTGATAAATAGCACGTTTTTGTACTCCCCGATCCTTAGCTGCCAGCTTAATGGCATTTCCCGATGCTTCGCCCTGTTCAATATATTTATTAACATGCTCCTCTATTGACAGTCCAGTCCACCACTGGGCGACTAATAACTCTGCTTCCTGCTCTTCGATAGATGCCCCCGTTACTACTATTGTGAATTCACCCTGTATCTTATTACTTGTAATAATCTCTTGACAAAAAGACAGTGGACCGCGGATGAATTGTTCATATTTCTTCGTTAACTCACGCCCAATACTCGCTTGACGATCACCTAAAACGGAAATTAAATCCTGAAGTGTTTCTTTAATTCGATGTGGTGATTCATAAAATAATAAAGTAAACGGTAACCCTTTAAGCTGTTGTAGCTCTTTAGTTCGCTTGCTTCGATGACGATCCAAAAATCCATAAAACAAAAAACGGTCAGTATCAATCCCTGAAGCTATTAATGACGTCAAACTTGCGCTAGCGCCTGGAATAGGAATGACCTTAAAATTAGCTCTAATCGCTAAGCTAGCAATATCCGAACCTGGGTCAGAAACTCCTGGCAACCCAGCGTCAGATACAAGCGCAACATTTTTGCCAGCTTGTAGCTGCTGTAATATATACTCGCCTTTATGCCCTTTATTGTGCTCATGATAGCTAGTCATCTTAGTCGGTATATCAAATACCTGTAGCAGCTTTCTTGTCTGTCTAGTATCTTCAGCCGCAATCAAATCTACTTCCTTCAATATCGAGATTGCTCTACTAGTCATATCACCGAGATTGCCAATTGGCGTTGCTACTAAATATAATTCCCCCAGTTGCTCATCTCCATCTATGAAGCTGTTCTGAACAGAACCTATTCCTTCAGTATCGCTTGCTTGCATGCTCTCATTTCTCCTTACACGCTTAATATCGCTACTTATATACGCCTAACTTGATTAACTATTGTTGCCGCTACTTATATCACCTAATTTACCCAAGCATATACAATTTTTTCTATCCGTTGGAGATAATACTACTACTCCAATCATCCAAGTGTACTTAATTGTTCTATCTTACAGGTGCAGTAGGATTTTCTACTAGTAACTCCTGTGTATAATTACCTTTACTATCATAAACTGCTAAAGTCGGCTCTATGCGCAGGCCTGGTTTACGGTCCTTAACAGCCTCTATAAGCACTATATTTGGTTCTTTATCCAACATAGGCGCAACTAAGCGCATCCGTTTCGGTTCAAGTGACTGTTTGCGAAGCTCGGTCATTAACTCTGCTAACCGCAAAGATCGATACACTATAAACACCTTGCCGCCGGACTTAACCAGCTTGCTTGCCGCCATGCATATGTCATTTAAATTACAGCAGATCTCATGTCTTGCAATTGCTTTGTGCTGATTAGGGTTTTGTTCGCCTATGCCTTTTTCCATGTACGGTGGATTAGATACTACTGCATCAAATTTGCCATAGCCAAAATTATCAACAGCCTGTTTCAAATCTCCAGTTACTATATCAATGCTGCCCTGTCTAATAACGCCAGCATCTTGATTTAACTGAACAGAGCGCCTTGACATATCAGCAAGACGCTCTTGAATTTCTATACCAGTAATATGAATATTAGGATAACGTTTTGCTAAAAGCAATGGTATTATACCAGTTCCAGTTCCTAAATCAATCACTCTTTTAGTGTCACAGTCTAGTCTTGCAAAGCTTGCCAGCAATACTGCATCAGTAGAAAAAGAAAACACTTCTTTAGACTGTATAATTTTCATATTATCAAAGAGATCGTCAATTCTTTCTTGATAATCTACCAAACTTACACCTCATTATTGCGCTATTTCGTAATCTCTAGTTTACTTCAGTCTGATGCCCGATCAGTATCTCCTAATCTTAAAAAATTCAAACAAAACAGACAATCTCCCTCTGTTCTCAAACTGCCATAGTTAACATTACAAACATGAAAGCCTTCTTGATATAAACGAGCAAGGTTATCATAACCTTCTCCTAGAGGAATTTCTGTTTTTTTCGAATTATTACTTTTATAATAATCATTAGCAAATTCTTGATTAATTCGTTCGCGAAGATGATGATTTTCTATAGTTAAATTCTTATTATCTTCTATTAAAACAATGATCTTTTTCTTTAATGTGCCAATCTCTTGATATAGCTCACCAATTTGCTCCTCGACTTGAGCAACTTGTTTGAAAATATCCTGTTTATCCATGAAACCTCACCCTTTTAGTAACAATATTTACGTCATTACTATTCTATCTCTATTTCATTAACTTCAGATAAAGGTATTTCCTCAAC
>Ga0265293_10006201_pt1 | contig 19305 bp, 22 predicted proteins | sample Munlanlewell138R_FD_192505 | JGI IMG/M metagenome (GOLD analysis project Ga0265293, IMG submission 192505) | Leachate microbial communities from a municipal landfill in Southern Ontario, Canada - Leachate well 138R | ecosystem: Engineered > Solid waste > Landfill > Unclassified | place: Canada... | reverse complement strand
ACTCATCGGGGGCATCATACCACCCGGGTTTGCCGCCCTTTCGGGGCGGGCGATACACTAACGTGTCCAGCATTTCGCGCCGTATCGGCTTCCGGAGATCCCATTTGCACGTGATTGGCCTCACTGGCGGCATTGCCAGCGGAAAGTCCACCGTGGCTCAGTTCTTTCGCGACAAGAACGTGCCTGTCATCGACGCAGACCTCCTCGGGCACCGTACCTACGAACCGGGCACGGACACCTTCCGCCAGGTGGTGGAGGCGTTCGGGCAGGAGCTCGTAGCACCCGACGGCACCATCGATCGGAAGGTGCTCGGCGGGAAGGTCTTCGGCAAGCCCGAAGAATTGAAGCGGCTCACAGACATCGTCTGGCCGGGCATCCGAAAGCTCGCCAGCGAAGAGCTCTCCGACCTGGAGGTAGCGGGCAACGAGCTGGCGGTGCTCGAAGCGGCGGTACTCTTCGAAGCGGGCTGGCAGGACCTGGTCGACACAATCTGGGTCATCGTTGTCGAGCCAGATATCGCCGTACAACGTCTCGCAGAGCGAAACGGGCTCGACCCGGACGCCGCGAGGGCGCGCATCGATTCACAGCTTTCGAACGCCGAACGCATCGCCCTGGCGGACATCGTGATCGAGAACAACTCGAGCCTCGATGAGCTGAAACGGCGCATCGGCGAGGAATGGAACGCACTACAGCAGCGGCTGCAGACAGCAGCCGGGAGGTAGCAAGGGTTGACTGAGGCGACGCAGCAGCAAGAGGCGGTTATCCATGCCGTCGAGGAGTACACCGTCACGGAGGAGCCGTTCTACCTCCCCATCGGCGACGAGATCGAGCTTTTCGAAACCGCGTATGAGCAACGCATCCCGGTCCTTTTGAAGGGGCCAACGGGCGCGGGAAAAACGCGCTTCGTGGAGTACATGGCATGGCGGCTGGGCGAACCACTACGGGCGAAGAAGGGCGACGACGCGGCGCCCCACCGGCACCCGCTGATCACTGTCGCCTGCCACGAAGACCTCACGGCGAGCGACCTTGTGGGGCGCTACCTGCTCGATGTCGACGGCACGCGCTGGGTCGATGGTCCGCTGACGCGGGCCGTGAAGGTCGGTGCTATCTGCTACCTGGACGAAGTGGTGGAGGCGCGGAAGGACACCACCGTCCTGATTCACCCGCTCACGGACTACCGGCGGCTGCTGCCGGTGGAGAAGCTGGGCCAGGTGATCGAGGCTGCGGAGGGCTTCCTGCTGGTCATCTCCTACAACCCGGGATACCAGAGCGCGCTCAAGGACCTGAAGCACTCGACGCGGCAGCGCTTCATTGCAATTGAATTCGGCTACCCGCCGAAGGAGCAGGAAGCGAAGATCGTCGAGCACGAATCGGGCTGCTCGGCCGATACCGCGATGGACCTGGCGAAGCTCGGCGAGAAGGTGCGGAACCTGAAGGAACACGGCCTTGGCGAAGGCGTCTCGACGCGCCTGCTGATCTACGCTGGGCGCCTCATCGCCGAAGGCATCCCGGCGCGGCGCGCATGCCAGGTCGCGATCACGTGGGCACTGACGGACGACGCAGAGGTGCAGCGGAGCATCGAAGAGGTGGTGACGTCGATTTTCGAGTAGGACCAGTTTCGAGTTCCGAGTTCGCGTCCGGAGTGCCCGGTGCCCGGTGCCCGGTGCCCGGTGCGGACAGGGTAGCCAGTAGAGGGAGGCGAGGTTGGCGCAGCGCTTCGAGGATCTGACCGCCTGGCAGCGGGCGCGAGCGCGAACTACGCGCGTCTGCGTGATTACTCGAGAAGGTCAATTCTCTCGCGACTTCGGACTGGCGACGCAGCTTGAACGAGCGAGCGTGTCGGTCATGGCGAATCTCGCGGAAGGGTGCGACCGCAACCGGATAACGGAGTTCGCACGGTTCATCGAGATTTCGCGGGGATCAGCAGCGGAAGTCCTCTCGCACCTCTACGTCGCGCAGGACATCGGGTACCTGTCCGCGGAGCAGTCCGATGACCTGGCCAATGATACGCGAGCTATCTCACGGCTCCGGACCCGTCTCCTCGAAGGGGTGCGCCGAAAGCCTGGAAGCCAGCAGGGGCAGCTAGCCGAAGAAGTCGCCCAGTACGAGGCGGAAACGACGCTGGATCTGAAGGGCGTTATCGATCCGGAGCAGTGGGCGGTCGCCCTCCCCGCGGGCACCAGGCACCGGGCACCGGGCACTGGGCACTAGATGCGAATCGCGATGGTCTCGGACATCCACTGCAACATCGGCGGGCTGGAGCGGGCGCTGGAGCTGATGGCGCCGTTTGATGCGCTCCTGTGTGCGGGCGATTCGGTGTTCCAGTTCCGGTGGTCGGATGAGGTGATCGCCCGGCTGCGGGAGCTCGAAGCGCATGTGGTGCTGGGGAACCACGAGGAGACCCTGCTGGGCCCGGGGATGGACCGCGCGCTGGCGAGAGCCAACCCGGAACTGGTCGAATGGCTGCGGGGCCAGCCATATCGGGTAGAGTTGATGTTCGACGGCAAGAAAGTATTGATGACACACGGTTCACCATGGGAGCCGTGGAAGGAGTACCACTACCCACATGAGCAGATCTGGGCGCGTGCCGCGCAGCTCGACTGCGATGTACTGGTGGTGGGACACACACACTTCAAGATGGCGCAGCGCTTCGGCAAGGTGCTGGTCATCAACCCGGGTTCGGCCGGGGACCCTCGGGACAGCCGGAACGACTTCCACCTGTCGTGCGCGGTGTGGGACACGACAAGCGATGAGGTCACCTTCTACGATTATCCTGATCCCACCCGCAATTTCGTCGCATCGTCGGGCAGCTTAAACCGCCCGTGAGTAGAGGCGTGCAGAGCACGCCCAGAGGACAGGTCAGCGCATGAGCATCGTCGCCGAATTGATGGCCCGCCACCACGAACGGCTTTCGGGCTTTCCCGCGCCGCTGCAGCAGCAGTTCGAAAGCGCGCTGCGCGCACTTGCGCCGCGGCTGAGCCCATCACAGCTCCAGATCTGGTCGGAGACCGGGGTGGAGCTAACGGGGCTGAGCCTCCGGTCGTGGGAAGCCGCATCTGAGTACTTCAAGGCGGCGCCCGAGCTGCCCGAGAGCACGACGTGGGAGGCAATGGAGACGCTCGGCCGCGAGGCGATCCAACTCGCCACGGAATCTGCGCCGCTGGCGGTGTCGTTCCTGCGCTCGGCCCCGGGCGCAATCGAACGGCTGGGGCCGGCACATCTACGGCAGTGGGCGGACATGGGGCGCCGGCTCTACAAGGGGAACTGGAAGAGCTCGTCACTGGCGGCACAGTTCTATGACCTTGCGCCAGAGATCTTCCAGTCGCTTCGGCTGAACCAGGCTTCGCGCCTCGTGCTTTTTATCGATGAGCTTTCGCGGCACAGCTACGAGCTTTCCTCAGCGTGCCTGGGCAGCGCACCAGAGGTGCTCAAGCGCCTCGACGAGGATGACCGTTTCCCGTTCCTGGCCTTCGCGCTCGAACTCACACAGTCGAGCTGGGCCGACTCGCGGCTCTATTTCGAACGTGGTGTTCCGTTGATTCAGAAGGTGCACCAGCCACTGCGTGAACGGTTCTTGCTGCTTGCGGCACAGGTGGCGCGTGGCCCCCAGCGGTCGGCTTTCCAGTACTTCGAGGAAGCAGCGGTGGCACTCGGAGAGCTCGAGCCTGATGACCACCATAAGGTCATCGAGCTGGCAGAACAGCTCGCCCCGTACTCCGCGTACGCGGCCATGGACTTCGTGGGCAGCGTGCCAACTGTGCTCCGGCGGGTGCGGATCGACGAGTTGGAGCCGTGGCAGCAGGCGGGGCTGCGCATCCTGCAGCAGAGCCACGACGGCGGGGAAGCGTACTTCCGGCTGCAGAGCACGCGGGGCGAGGACATCCTCGACACGCTTTCGGCCCGCGTGGAACTGAACAAGGTGGGCGAGGTGCTGCGGCTCTACTGCAAAGCACTCACTGGCCGGGATGTGCGAGTGCAGACCACCGCCGCGCTGGCGGAAAAGGGCATCGGCTGGGTCGACGAGCACCGCGCGAGCACCGAGGGCACGCACATCTTCCTTCCCGAAGTAATGGAGCGGTACCACGAGAAGGAAGAGAACTTCGCCGCGATCAAGGTGTTTGCGACGCACCAGGCGGCGCACATCGAGTTTGGCAGCTTCGACTTCGCGTTCGACCGGCCGGGCGCGCTGTTCGGTACGGAGGCACGCGAGTGGGCCATGGCGGAAGCTGAGCAGGCAGAAGCCGTGACCGATATGGAGCGCTTCTTCGACCTGTTCCCGGATCGGCAGCTCGCGTCGGACCTCTACACGATCGCGGAGGACGCCCGGATCGATGGGGCGATCAAGCGCGAATATGGCGGCATCCGCCGGCCGCTGCAGCGGATGCAGCTCGCGGAGCTGGAGAACCGGCCGGATGTCCGGGTGCTGCCGTTGCGGCAGGCGTTCGTGGAGAACCTGGTCCGGGCCAGCCTGGATGGCGCGAAAGAGGTGCTCTGGCCGCGGGACCGCGCGGAAGTGATGGCCGAGGCGCTGGGCGTGCTACGCCGGGTGACGAAGGACGGCGCCACGGTCGAGGACGCGGCCGAGGCGACAATTCGTCTCTACCGGATAGCGATGAGCGTGCCCAACATCTTCGAGGACCAGCCCGACATGGACTGGGACGGTGTCGATGCGACGGAGGGCCTGAAGCCGATGCTCCAGGAGGGTGGCGCGGAGGAGGGTGGGGAAGCCGGCCGGCCCCATATGGGTGACGTTGGTTCGCACGAAGAGCAGGCGGAAGAGGATTACGAAAGCCCACCGGATGTTGACTTCCGCGGCGACTTCAAGCCAGAGCTCGTGCAGCTCCTCATGAAGCTGCGCGACGATGCACAGGGCGGCGATGCAGGTGAGATGCAGAACATGCCGCTGACGCCGGAGCAGCTCCAGGAGCTGCTCGAGAAGAGCGTGGAAATCAACCTCGATTCGCTCATGGATGGCGACCTCGATTCCACGACCGGCATGTTTATGTCGAACCTGCAGAAGGAAGCGGGCACGCCAAGCCAGGACACAGACGCGAAGCAGGGCGCTCCGCGGCGCGACGAGAGCACCGGCGAAGGCGAGGGCGAGGAGCCGCTCATGCCCATCGTCACCGTGTACTACTACGACGAGTGGGACTTCCGCGCGCAGGACTACAAGCCACGCTGGTGCGCGGTGAAGGAAGCGAAGCTCGAACAGGGGGACGAGGACTTCTACGAAACCACGCTGCGGGAGCACGCAGGACTCGTGGCGCAGACACGGAAGCAGTTCGAGCTGATGAAGCCGGAGCTCTTCCGCAAGATCAAGCGACTGCCGGAGGGAGAGGACTTCGACCTCGACTCGGCCATCGAATGGATGGTCGAGCGCAAGGCGGGCGGCTCGCCGAACGAGAAGATCTACTGGCGGCGCAACAAGATCGAGCGCGATGTGGCCGTGGCCTTCCTGATCGACATGTCGGCCAGCACCGACGAGGAGATCAACAAGCGCGAGAAGAAGTACGACGAGGACGACTACGATGACGACCCGCGCAAGTACCTGAGCTGGTGGGTTTCGAAGCGCCGGCAGGAACTCACGGCGCCGCCGAAGCGCATCATCGACCTCGAAAAGGAGTCGACGGTGCTGCTCATGACGGCACTTGAGACGATCGGCGACCAGTACGGGATCTACGGATTCAGCGGCTACGGGCGGGATAACGTCGAGTTCTTCGTCATCAAGGACTTCGATGAGCAGCTTGACCACGCGATCAAGAAGCGGCTCGATAAGGTGGTGCCGATCCGTTCGACGCGCATGGGCCCGGCCATCCGGCACGCGACCTATAAGCTGAACGAGACGGACGCGAAGGTGAAGATCCTCGTGCTCCTCAGCGACGGCCGGCCGCAGGACCACGGGTATGGGCGGGACCGCACGGAGAAGGAGTACGCGATCCACGACACCAAGCAGGCGCTGAACGAGGCGAAACGCGAGGGCATCACGCCCTTCGCGCTGACGGTGGACCGCGCGGGCCACGACTACCTGAAGACCATGTGCGAAGACATGGGGTACGAAGTGGTCGCAGATATCGAGGCGTTGCCGAGCCGCCTGCCGGCGCTCTACCGGCGGCTCACGGAGTAGCCTGAACATCTCGCGTTAGCCCCTCTCCCGTTTCCAAGGGAGAGGGGTTTTTGCTTTATGTCCGCTTTCCAGGGCTCGCGACAGCAGGTGACGCGAGATGGTCGGATGCTGCTGCGTCGCAGCTCGCGACCGGGGACTTCAATGGCACGCTGGCAGGACATCGAACGCGCAGCACCGGCAGTCGCCGAGGGCGGGCAGCAGCTCCTCTACCAATTCGGCATCGGCCTGGGCTACCTGGCGACGGTCGGCCCAGACGGCACACCGCGAGTCCACCCGTTCTGCCCGATCATCGAGGGCGGCGGGCTATACGGCTTCATCGTCCCGTCGCCGAAACGGCGGGACCTCTACCGCAGCGGCCGCTTCGCGATCCATAGCTTTCCGATGGAGGACCGGGACGACGAGTTCTTCTGTTCTGGCGCAGCCCAGCGCGAGCTCGACGCAAGTACCAACGAACGGGTGCTCGCGAAGTATCGCGCCGACGGCGGTGACAGCTCTCCCGGCGAGGAGTTGTTCGAGTTCGAGCCGGAACGGGCACTGCTTGCTCGGTACAAGGCGCGCGGAGAACCAGACAACTGGCCGCCCGACTACCTCAGGTGGATGGCAGCAGCGAACTGATGGCCTTTTCCAACCTGGGTCCTCGTCCCGTCCGGCCGGCTCTCCGCGGAAGCGATAGGCGGCCAGGCCCTTCTCGTGCTGTCGCGTGGCAGGGGTTCGGGGTACGCTTTCCTCATGCCTGACCACCGGCAAGAGGAGCGTGCCTACGCGGCCGCAGGAGTCGACATCGCGGCGCGCGGCCGCTTCGCGGCGGGGCTGCCGGGCATCCTCGCCCAGGCGCGCCGGCCGGAAGTACTCAGCGACGCGGGGCCTTTCAGCGGCCTCTTCCGTCTTGGAGACAGGTACCGCGACCCGGTACTCGCAGCCAGCGCCGACGGCATTGGCACGAAGGTAAAGCTCCAGCTCGCCGCTGACCGGCTGGACCTCTGCGGCGCGGACATCATCGGTCACTCAGTGAACGACGTGTTTACGTGCGGTGCCGAACCGATCTTCTTTCTCGACTACATCGCCGGGAACGGGCTGTCGAACGAGCAGAAGACGACGCTCGTCGAGGGCGTCGCACGAGCATGCGCGGAGACCGGCTGTGCACTGCTCGGCGGCGAAACAGCGGACATGCCCGACGTGTACGCGCCGGGAGACTTCGACCTTGCCGGCTTCATCGTGGGCGTGGTGGAACGCGACCGGATCATCGATGGCTCGAAGATCGGGGAGGGCGATGTCCTCCTTGGCATTCCAAGTTCGGGACTGCACACGAATGGCTACTCGCTGGCGCGAAAGGTGCTGCATGTCGCGGATGGCGAACCAGCCGAGGAGACACGCGAACGGCTCGAGGCGCGTCCCTCGGCGCTCGGTGGCCAGACGCTAGGGGAAGCGTTGCTCGCGACCCATCGACCGTACCACGGGCTCATCACGCCAGTGCTCGAGCACGTGCACGGCATGGCACACATCACTGGCGGTGGATACAAAGAGAATGTGCCTCGGGTGCTTCCCGCGGGGCTGACAGCTTCCTTCGACACCCAGACCTGGCCGGTGCTCCCCATCTTCCAGCTCATCCAAGCGCGCGGCGAGATCAGCGCGGAGGAGATGTACGAGGTCTTCAACATGGGCCTGGGAATGGTGCTGATGGTTGCGCCGGGCGATGTTGATGCCGTCCAGGAAGCGATCCCGGAGGCGCTGGTGGTCGGCAGGGTCACCGCAGATGCGGGCCGCCGCGTCGAACTTCGCGGCCTTTAGGAGGCGCGCTCCCCGGCCGGTAGCGCGAATGTAAAGGCGAGTCACCGATGCGCCCATGCAATCACGATCGCTATCGTCGTTATCAAGTGGGCCCGAGTTCCATTCCACAATGAGGGATGCGGATGCTAACCGCACCCGTCCGAGCCAGGAGCGTGAGGGCGGGAGAGGAAGCTCGGGATCATGGCAAACGAAAGTCTGTGGGTACGTTCGAACCTCGGTACCTATTGCAACCCCGGAGAACACGAATTTCTGACCGCGGACGGGCCCCATGGGGCGGTTCGGTGGTGTGCGCGCTGCCTGAAGGAGGAGCCCACGGATGGATCCGGTTGTCTGATCTGTGACTTGCCCGGGCAGGTCCCCGTGGAACTGGAGAGCGTGCGGAAACAGGGCGCGCGAATCACTGGTCTGCTCTGTGTGACCTGTCACCAGGGATTCGAGGAGCGTGACGTGATCAGCGGCTGGGCCGAAGGCGCCGTCGGCGAGGCCGTGTCATGGAGCACGGGGGGCCGGGGCAGCCGCTAGCGGCCGTCCCGCACAGCAGCAGCCCGGCGCCCGCTCCGGTGCGGCATCGTACGCAGGCTGAGGCCGGGCTCGATCTCGAGTAGCCCCAGGCGGCATTCGCTGCACAGCATTCCTCGTTCTGCGCGCCTCCGCCGGGGCCAACGGAGTTCAGCCTCGATCGTGCCCGGCAGGTCACAAATCATGCAGGACGTCCCATCGCGGCGCTGCTCCTTGTAACACTTCGTGCACCACTCCCAGTCGCCGGGGCCGGCATCGCGGAAGGTGTGGGAACCGGGATGGCAGTAGGAGCGGAGATATGACATCGCCCAGCGGGCGGCGTTTGAGATTTGTTCGTCGTCCACGCTGGCTCGCCCGTTGTTCATACGCCCTCCGATTACCCCGCGCGGCGATGCCTCCACCATTAGAACGGAGATGGGTGATTTATGGCAGAAAAGTTCGTACTTTTCCTCACGAACTTCTTGCAAGCGCCTTACAGTCCCACCAAAGCCGGCGAACGGGTCGACCTGAGCGACTGGAGCATATCCGCCACACACATATTCGCTACGTGCGTAGAATGCCGCCCAGGAAGCGCATACCGCGGGAGGGACTCAATGGCTTCTGGCCCACTCTCGGGCATACAGGTGCTCGAATTCACGCAGATCATCGCCGGCCCTTTCTGTGGCCTGCACCTCGCCGACATGGGCGCCGACGTGATCAAGTTCGAACCCATCGAGGGCGAGCCCTGGCGCCTCTTTTCGGAGTTGGTGCCGAAGGAGTCGCGAACCTTCGCCAGCCTCAACCGGGGCAAGCGCGGCGTCGCGATGGATATGACGCGCCCCGAAGCACAGGAGGCGATCCACCGGCTCGCCCGCAATGCCGATGTCGTGGTGATCAATTACCGGCCGGGCGTGGCCGACCAGCTCAAGATCGACTACACGACGCTGAGTGCCATCAATCCGCGCATCATCTACTGCGAGAACACCGCATTCGGCCGCCAGGGACCGCTCGCGCAGCGAGGCGGCTACGACATCGTCGTGCAAGCACTGACCGGGCTGATGGCCGGCGAAGGCAAGATGCTCGGTGACGTGCCGACGTTCATCTACCCCGCAGTGGCGGACTACGCGACGGGTATCCAGATGGCGAACAGCATCTCGGCCGCGCTGTTCCACCGTGAGCGAACGGGCGAGGGCCAGCGCATCGACTGCACCCTCATGGGCACGGCACTGGCGATGCAGACGTCGCAGTTCACCTGCATCGACGCCTGGGACGCCGAGGTGTTTCCACCGATGCTGGAGGAGATCCGGGCGGCGCGGCTGCGCAAGGAATCGTTCGCGGAGCAGGTAGAGATCCATCGCAAGTACCGTCCCGTTGCGCCAGGGAACATCTACTACCGGGTATTCCAGACGGCGGATGGGTTCATCGCGATGGGCGCGCTCTCGGACGCGCTGCGGCGGAAGGTACTGGCAGCGACGGGCCTGCACGACCCGCGCTTCAAGGAGGATGGCACCTTCGAGTTGGCGCCCGAAGGCTGGGAGGAGCGCGGCCCCGAACTGGTGGCGGAAGCCGAGGCGCTCTACCGCACGAAGACGACCGAGGAATGGGGGAAGCTCTTCGAAGCACATGGTGTCCCCGCGGGACCGATGCACTTCATCGAAGAGCTGCTGGGGCACCCGCAGACGATCGCGAACGGGCTTGAGGTGACGGTGGAACATGAACTGCTCGGGCCGATGCGGATGGTGGGCCCCGCGTTCCAAATGTCCGCCAGCCCGTTGGCCGCCCAGGGGGGAGCCCATTGCTTGGCGCCCATACGGAACAGGTTCTGGAGGAGGCGGGCTACCAGCAGGAGGAGATCGCCAGGATGCGCGAGTCGGGCGTTATCCGTTAGCGCGGCGGTAGCATTGGCTCGAAACGCAAGCGCGGGGCCTACGGCGGGCCCCGGGGAGGGTCCGTGGACGTTCGCTCATTCGACGAAATTCGCGACACATTCAACGCCCGGATCGCGCGCATCGTGTGGGCGACGGTGACGACGGTGGATGCAAAAGGCCGGCCACGCGCACGGCTGCTGCATCCCATCTGGGACGGCTCAACTGGCTGGATTGCAACTGGCCGGCACAGTTTCAAAGCGAAGCACATCGAACTGAACCCGTACGTATCGGTCAGCTACTGGGACCAGCAGCACGAGCAGGTGTTCGCAGAGTGCCGGGCCCAGTGGGCCGACGACACAGAGACGAAGCGGCGGGTGTGGGAGTTGTTCAAGAGCACGGCACCGCCACTGGGCTACGACCCCGCGATGTTTTGGCCGAAGGGGCCGGATGACCGCGAATTCGGGGCGCTGCGGCTCGAGCCGTGGCGGATCGAGCTGTACTCGCTCGCGGACCTGGCCGCCGGCCGTTCACCAACGGTGTGGCGAGCGCCACGGGGCTAGCGCCGGCCACGTAACCGCCACCCGGTTGCCGCGTGCCGCTAGTTCATTGCTGATGCAGTGGCGGAAGCTCGCCAGGTGCAGCGAGCACGCAGAGTGCAGTCGCCACAGTGGGGGCGCGTCTTGCGGCAAAAGTGCTTGGCGTGCAGCACGATGAGTGCGTGATAGCGCGCCCAGAGGTCCCGGTCCTCGGGTAGCCGGTCGACGAAGAAGCGCTGCCACTCGTCATACGACACGGAGGCCGGCCCGAGGCCGAGGCGGCCGAAGACGCGAATGGTATAGGCATCGATGACAAAGGCCGGCTTTCGCTGGGCGTAGACGATGATTGCATCCGCCGTTTCGGGCCCGATGCCCCAGGTCCCGAGCAGGGCCGTCCGCAGGCAAGCCGGGTGGAGCTCAAGCAGTGCATCAAGCGAACCGTGCGATGCGACGAGACCGAGGAAGGCGCGAAGCTTCCTGGTCTTCTGGCGATACTGGCCGCTCGGGCGCACGAGTGCCTCGAGCGCATCGTCGGTAAGAGCATCCATGGCCGCGGGTTCGAGGGCGTTCGCCCCACGGAGGTTCGCAAGGGCGCCCTCGACGTTCGTCCACGATGTGTTCTGCACGAGGATGGCACCGGCAATGACCTCGAACGGCTCGGCGTCGGGCCACCAGTGCCATCCGCGCCATGAATGCATGGCGTCGAGTTCCTTGTAGATTTCGAACAGCTCATCGCTGGACGGGACGGACCTCATGCGAACGACGACACATCCGGAGGTGGGGTTCGCCAGGCGTCGTCCAACGTACTCGTCAGGCCGACAGCGTTGCCGTCCGGGTCCTCTACGACGGCGAAGCGGGCGCCCCAGAAGGCGTCATACGGCTCCTGCTGTCCGCGGTAGCCAGCGCTGGTGAGCTCGCCATAGATGCGATCGACAGCTTCGCGCGACTCCACACGGAAGCCAGGGACACCCATGCCACCACCGTGGCCCGCGGGCCAACCGCGGTTCCACCAGCGCGCGAAGGCTTCGCTGTCCAGGTCGAGATGCACTCCGTTCGGCTGCACGAGGGTCTGATGGTGGGGCGACCATTCTGCCCACTCCGGTCCGGCGTCTCGGACTTCGAGCCCAAGCCGCTGATAGAACGTGAGGGCTGCGGCCATATCGCGCACGACGAGGTTGAGCTGGTTCAAGACAGGCTGCTGTTCGGGCATGAAAATTGCTCCTTGTCGAAAGCCGACCCGATAGCATGACACATCGTCGTCTCCCTATGCTTCCGAGTGGAGGGCGGCAAGCTCGAGGGGTGCGCGTGGGCGGCGTCGCTCGGCGATGACCGTGCGCGTGGCAACAGCGGCGATGATGACCGCGCCACCGAGAACCGCCCACCACCCCGGCGTCTCGCCGAGGAAGAGGAACACCCATACAGGGTTGAGCACCGGTTCGAGCATACCGATGAGAGACGCTTCCAGCGCCTGCACGTGTGCGATGCCGAAGCCGAACAGCACATAGGCGAGACCAATCTGGACGACGCCGAGGAACACCAGGCCGATGATGTCGAGCAGGCCGGGCGTGAAGGCGGCCCACTCGGCACGGCCAACATTGATCGCGAGCATCGCGACAACCAGGAGCATGTTCCCGAGCACCATGGAGCGAGGCCGCGTCTCGGACGCGCAGTTGCGGTGACGCAGGAGTGTCAGGAAGAACGCGAAGGAGACGCCGCTGGCGACGGCTGAGACGTTGCCCCAGAGGTCGTCGGTTTCGAGGCGACCGACAAAGAAGAGCGCCATCCCGGCGAACGCCACGGCCACGCACGCGAGATCGACCGTCGAGGGGCGTTCGTCCAGCAGGAAGCGCCCGAGTATGAGCACGTAGAGGGGCGCGGTGTACTGCAGGAAGATCGCGTTCGCCGCAGTCGTCAGCTTCGTCGCGGAGACGAACAGGACGAGCATGAGCGCGTAGCTGACAGCGAGCGCCCATTCGAGCGCCGTGGCGCGCAGCGGGTTCGGCACACCGGTACGCATGAGCAGCGCGATGGAGATTGCCGCGAGCAGCGAGCGCCACATGGTGACACCCAGCGCATCGAGATTCACGGCCTTGATGAAGAGTCCGCCGGTGCTCCAGAGCACCGCCGCGCCGAGAACGGCGAGCAACCCTTGCCGGTGAGCTGGCAGTTCGAAGAAGCGCGCACGCAACGAACGGGGAGCGGCGACGGTCACGGGGCAAGGGTAGGGCGCGGCACGGGGCTACGTCACGGATGTGTCACTCGGGGGGGCGCACCTCGGGAAAGCGGCGTTCGAGGAAAAAGAGCGCGGCGGTGAGGACGAGGCCGGCCCCAATGCCGATCAGCACGCCAATGAAGATGTCGTCGGCGTCGTACCGTGCGAACAGGTACACGACAAATCCCGCGATAAAGCCGATCAAAAAGTAATTGAGTTGGCGCCGAAGGAAGCTCCACATGGCGCGGAAGTATAAGGATTTCCGGTGGTGAAAGGAATCGTTGCTAGCTGGCGGGATCGATCCCCCAGCGCCGTTCGAGTGCTTCCACGTCGTCGATGATGTGGCGATAGCGGCTGTAGATTTGGAGCGTGGCGGCCGTGGCAGCGGCGGCGTCTCGTTCGCTCACCTTGCCCGCACGGAGCAGCGCGTCGAATTCGTCCCGGTCTTCTTCGATGATCGTCCCATCCGGGGCGACCCACCAGTCGAGCGCGAGGTCGCGGTATTCGATGACCCCTGGCGAGAGGAGCACATCCGCGACTGCATCAAGGCGATGGGCGATGAGTTCGCCGTCGCGCGTGTGCATCCGGTAGAGGTTGTAGGGGCGGCGGCGCCAGAACCAGCCGTAGGAGACGGACCCGGGCGGCACGCGGATGGGAGTGCCGAAGATCTCGCCTCCGTTTTCCATCAGAAACCGCACCACCGCGACCGTCGTGTCGAGCCGGACCAGTTCGCACTGGTATTCCCGGACGGTGCCATCGGGCTTGATTTTGCGTTCGGTGATTGGCGCCGGGTTCGCAGGTTGCGCTGGTGGGATCGTATGCTGGCCGGACAACAGGGACTCACTTTCCAAGGGAGGTCGCGGTGCAGTTCGAAACCATTCTCTACGAAAAGAAAGACCAGGTCGCGGTCATCACCATCAACCGGCCAGATGCGCTCAACAGCATCAATGCGCAGGCATCGAGCGAGATGCTTGAGGCGTGGGAGGACTTTCGCGACGACCCGAACCTTCGCGTCGCCATCCTAACGGGCACCGGGGAGAAGGCCTTCTCGACGGGTATGGACCTCGTGGCCACCGCGAGCGGCGAGAACCAGTTCGCGGGCCGTCCGGCACCGTTCGGGGGCTTCACCAAGCGGCTCCCGATTTACAAGCCGATCATCGCCGCAATTAACGGGTACTGCCTGGCGGGCGGACTCGAGCTGGCGCTGACGTGCGACATTCGCATCGCGACGCCCGACTCGCGTTTCGGGCTGCCAGAAGTGCGCTGGGCGATTATGCCGGGGGCGGGTGGCACGCAGCGGCTGCCGCGGGCGATCCCGCAGGCGTGGGCGAACTACATGATCCTGACAGCGGAACAGATCGATGCGGAGACGGCTTCGCAGATCGGGCTCATCTCGCACGTCGTGCCGCGCGAAGAGCTGATGGACCGCGCCTTCCAGATTGCGAACGTCATCTGCGAGCGCGGCCCGCTGGCGGTGCGAACCGCGAAGGAGGCGATCCTTCGCGGCCAGGACATGCCGCTCGACCACGCAATGGCCTACGAAGATGTGCTGCTCGCACGACTGTTCGCCACGGAAGACGCCAAGGAGGGTCCCCGCGCCTTCGCCGAGAAGCGCAAGCCGGAGTACAAGGGGCGGTAGTCAGCGCCCGGAGGCGCGCCTCGACATGCGTGCCGGGGCGCGCCAGAATGCCGCGCATGGCACAGACGACAGCGAACGGCATTCAAATCGAATACGAGACGTTCGGCAACCCGGCCGGGTCGCCGATGCTGCTTATCAATGGCCTTGGCTCCCAACTGCTCAGTTGGGACGCGGAGTTCTGCGAGCTGCTCGCCGAGCGAGGCTTCTTCGCAATCCGGTTCGATAACCGGGATGTGGGCCTCAGCACGCGCTTCGATGACCGGCCGATTGCGGACGTCCCGGCGGTGCTGAAGGCGCTGCGGGCGGGCGAGAGGGTCGACGTGCCGTACACGCTGAGCGATATGGCGGCCGATGCGGCCGGCGTGCTGGAGGCGCTCGAAGTGGCTGCGGCGCACATCGTCGGCGTCTCGATGGGTGGCATGATCGCGCAGACGTTCGCCATCGAACACCAGGCCCGGGCGCTTTCGCTGACGTCGATTATGTCCACGACCGGGAACCCGGCCATCCAACTCTCGACGCCCGAGGCGAACGCCGCGCTCATGACGCCTTCGCCGACCGAGCGGGAGGCGTACATCGAGCACACCGTCGCGAACTCGCGCGTCATCGGCTCGAAGGGCGAGCTGTTCGACGAGGCGCGGGTGCGGGCGCGTGCTGCAGCGGCCTACGACCGGGCATTCTATCCGGAGGGCGTGGGGCGGCAACTCGTGGCGATCAATGCTTCGGGTTCGCGCAAGGAGCGGCTTGCGAGCGTGCTGGTACCGACGTTGGTGCTGCACGGCGACATCGACCCGTTGGTGCGGCTCGAAGGTGGGATCGACACCGCCGACGCCATCCCCGGCGCGGAACTGGTCATCATCGAAGGCATGGGCCACGACCTGCCGCGACCGCTCTGGCCGCGCATCATCGACGCCATCGCGAGCAACGCGGCGAAAGCGGGAGCACCGGCGAAATGACCCAGAATATTCCTGACCCCGCCGGACGTGCGATGCCCGGGATGGGCGTCGACGCGACCGTGCCGGCGCAGTACGCGCGGCTGGTGGAGCGGATGCTCGACTACTGCGAGCGCGCCACAGCGGGCCTGACCGTCGAGCAGCTTTGCGACACTCAGGGCGGGACGACGAACTCGATCGGGTTCGACGTCTGGCACGTGGTGCGGACGACCGACAACATCATCCACTTCGTGTTCGAACGTGAGCAGCCGGTCTGGATCACGGGCGGGTTCTACGAACGGTGGGGGCTACCGAAGGTGGACCAGGGCACCGGGTTGAACTCGGACGATGCGTACGCGATGCGGTTCCCGGAGCCAGCGCAGTTCGACGAGTACACGCGGGCGGTGAAGGCGGCGGTGGTGCCGCGCATCGCGGGGATGTCGAGGGAGTACCTCACGACGTTCCAGCGCATCCGTCCGTGGGGCGACATCTCGCGGATGGAGGCGATCGGCCACGGGCTCATCGGGCACGGGAACGGCCACCTGGGGCGGGCGTCGCTCGCGCGCAACCTGTTCGGGCTCGACGGGCTGCCGTACTAGACGCGGACACGTCAGGGGCGCAACGCTACAACGCCCTGCTGCAAGCTGTCCCTACCCCATACCACACATCTCGCTGCGTCATGGCCACGATCCACGCCACGACCGCTGCCGGGCGAGCGACTACAATCCGGGCATGTACGCGGTGCTTGCTGGCGGCGTTGGCGCCTCCCGTTTCCTCCAGGGGCTGGTGCAGGTGGTCGACCCGACGGAGGTCACGATCATTTCGAACACGGCCGACGACGTGGAGATGTTCGGCCTGCATGTCTCGCCGGACACGGACATCGTGATCTATGCGCTGGCTGGCGCGGTGAACCCGGAAACCGGGTGGGGCCTCGCGGGCGACACCTTCGCGGTAGTCGACCAGCTCCAGCGGTTCGGCTACCCGCGGTGGTTCAACCTTGGCGACCGCGACCTCGCCATGGCCATCCACCGCACGCGGCTGCTGCGCGAAGGTGTCCCGATGCACGAAATCGTGCAGGAGCTGGCGCGCGCGTGGGACCTTGAGGTGCACATGTTGCCGATGACCGACACGCCGGTGCGGACGCGGATCCTCGGGCCGGAAGGCGAGATCCCATTCCAGGAGTACATGGTGCGGATGCGCACCGGGGTAGAGGTTCGCGGCGTTGAGTTCGAGGGGGCGGAGCAAGCACAGCCAGCACCGGGCGTCCTCGAAGCGCTCGCGGAGGCGAAGGCGGTCATCATCGCGCCGAGCAACCCGTTCGTCAGCATCGGGCCGATCCTTGCGGTGCCGGGCATCCGTGAGGTGCTGGAGCAGACGCAGGCAACGCGCATCGCCATTAGTCCGATCATCGCGGGTGAGGTCGTGAAGGGCCCGGCCGGGAAGATGCTGGCGAGCCTTGGCCACGACGTATCGGCGGTCGGCGTGGCGCGCATCTACCGGGGACTGGTCGACGTGATGATCATCGACGAGCAGGATCGTGCGCTGGCGCCAGAGATCGAAGCGCTGGGCATGCGTTGTATCGTGACCGACACGATCATGAGTGACGACGGGAAGAAGGCGGCACTCGCGCGGGTTACGGTCGAGGCCAGCGAAGGTGGACACGCCTAGTGGACGCGCCCCTTGTGCTGGTGCCGGTCAACCGGCTTGACCGGGCAAAGGGGCGACTTGCAGAGCTGCTCGCACCGGAGGAACGGGTGGCAATCGCCGAAGCAACACTCCGGACGGTGGTCGATGCGGTACGCACTGCTGGCTGGCCGCTGGTGATACTGACCGCCGACAAGCGCGCCCACGATGTCGCCGGGCGGGACGCAGAGCACCTCGACGAAGACCCGGCACTCCGGGGGCTGAACGCGCAGATCGAGGCTGCTCTCCGAACGGTGGAGGCACCGCCGGGCGGAGTGCTCATCCTGCACGCGGACCTCCCGCTGGCATCCGCGAAAGCACTGATGGCGTTGTCCGAAGCTGCAGCGCCACCACCTTCGGTCACGATGGTCCGAAGTGGCGATGGCGGGACAAACGCGATGTTGCTTCGCCCACACCTGGGCTTTCGGCTGGCCTACGGCGTCGATAGCTTCGAACGCCACCGCGAGGCGGCGACCACCGCCGGGATGGAGGTGCGCGTTGTGGAGAGCGAGGAGCTTTCGCTCGACCTCGACACCCCGGCGGACCTGCTGGCACTGGTTTCGCGCCCGGGTGGACGCGATACCCGGGCGGGGAGGCTCCTTTCGAGCTGGAAGATCACCGAGCGGATGGCAGCGCGGTGATCCGGCTATTGGCGGCGACGGTAGTGGGCACCTTGCTGCTCGTTGGCTGCGGGAGCGAGAAATCCTCGCCCGGGCCGCGTCCGAGCCCGACGCCAACGATCGCCGCCTCCGTGACGGTCGAGCGGACCGTGAAGGACATAATCGGGCGCGACGTGGCGGTGCCGGCGACTGTGAACCGCGTCGTGGCGTTGAGCCCTTCCGCGGTGGACTTCGCTGCGGCACTGGGACTCGAACTCGCCGGCCGGCCAAGCGACGCCCCAAACGCGCCAGGAAGCGTACCGCAGGTGGGTTCGAGCATCATGCCGGACTTCGCGGCGGTGGCCGCGGCAACCCCAGACCTGGTGCTCGCGGACGCCTCGTTCCACGGGGCGCGGCTGCGCGACTTCGAGCAGTTCCCGTATCCGGTCTTTGTCCTGAAGACGAACTCCTACCAGGACATCCTGCAGAGCCTGACCGCACTTGGACAGGTTTCTGGCCGCGATGAGCAGGCACGGACCACGATCGCCGATATTGAGGCACGTGTGGCGGCGGCGAAGGCACGAGGAGGCGGGAATGCGCCGCCGAGCGTCCTTATCCTGACGGGCGGCGGCCGCGAGGTGTACGCCGGGAGCGACGCGACCTACCTCGGCGACCTGGTGCGGCTGCTGGGCGCCACGAACGTACTGGGAAGCTCGCCCCAGGGTGCGCCGATTGCTGGCTTTGGCCTTGTGGAGATCACGCAGGTAGCCACACTCGACCCCGGAGTCGTGCTCGTCATTAGCTCCGGCGACGGCGGATTGGTGGACACGATCCGGTCGTCGCCGGAGTGGGCGTTGAGTGCGGCGGTGACGAACGACCGGGTCTACGAGCTCGATACGCTGCTCTACCTGCGGAGCCCCGGCCCAGCTGTAGCCGAGGCAGTGGAGCAACTCGCCGGGATGCTCTTCGCGGGCAGTTAGGTCTGCGAGGCAGTGTCCGGGCGGGGCCGCCGCTTTCGGCGGCGGCCGGCCATCAAAGGCATGAGCCAGTAGTAGGTCATGCCACTGATCGCCAGGGCGACGGTGCCGTTGTCGACACCGCCGGTGCGCTTCCCTGTCGTGCCTCGCTGAGCCGTGGTGCGCGCCGCCGCGCGCCGCATCTGCTCCTGCGTATCTTCCTGGGGCAGTCTCATGCCGAGCAGTATAGCGGCCGGGTTAGCCCATGGTGTTGATGTGCTCGGGGCGAATCCGGTAGATCACGCGCTGCTCGTTGGGGCTCTTCCAGGGGTACTTGTCCTCGCCCAGGTACTTCTGCGCCATCTTGTCGATGTGTGCATCGGCCCCTTCGTGCGTCTTCTCGACGACTTTTCCGCGGATTTCGATGTAGCGGTAGGGATTACCGGAGTCGTGGACGGACAAGGCTAATCGTG
>Ga0265293_10006199_pt1 | contig 19310 bp, 16 predicted proteins | sample Munlanlewell138R_FD_192505 | JGI IMG/M metagenome (GOLD analysis project Ga0265293, IMG submission 192505) | Leachate microbial communities from a municipal landfill in Southern Ontario, Canada - Leachate well 138R | ecosystem: Engineered > Solid waste > Landfill > Unclassified | place: Canada... | reverse complement strand
TAAAATACTAAAACCCCGCTAGCACTGAGTGTTAACGGGGTTTTTTATTGTCTTAGGTTTTAGAACTGGTACGTGGCTGACATCCATAAGCGCCGGCCTTCTTCGATCGAGCCAGTAGTTGACTTGTCTGAATGGGTATAGTCCGTGCCGTAAGCGATATCACCGTCACTGGTCAGGTAGGATTTACCGCTAACAAAGTCTTTATTAAGCAGGTTGTAAATGGTTGCGTTAAAAGCCAGTGCATCGGTAGCTTGGTAAGAACCACCTAAATGAAACAAAGTATAGGCTTTGTTTTTGCTGCCGAGGGTTGTGTAGATGCTTTTTTCAGTCGCATTTAAATTTGCATACTTGCTGGTAAAGCGTGAACGCTTGCCGCGATACTCGGTATTGATCCATAGATTTAAACGATCATTGGCAGCCCAGTTTAAGCTGGCGTTGACTAAATGGCGTGGCGTATTGGTCAGTTGTGCGCCTTTATCTTTACCGTTTTTTTGCTCGCTATCGGTGTAAGTGTAGTTACCTTTGATGCTCCAGTCGTCGGTGAAATACCATTGCGCTGCTAACTCAACACCTTTGGTGACAGCGTCGTCGACGTTGATTTTTTGTGAGCAGATACCGTTGTTGTATGCACAAGCAACGTCGGGGCCTGAACTGATTTTGTCTTTAAAGGTGTTGTGGAACACTGTGACGTTAGCGTTAAAGCCCGCTAAGTTATCAAAGTAAGCCGCCAGCTCAGTGCTGGTGCTTTTTTCTGGTTTGAGGTCAGGGTTGCCAATGGTAATTGTTTGGCCTTGTTTAGTCACACCGTTAATACCACTGTGTAAATCGTTCAGGCTTGGTGTTTTATAGCCTTTGCTCACACCACCTTTCAGAGTCCAGTTGTCAGTGGTGTTCCAGACCAAGTAAACACGTGGACTAAAGTGCCCACCGAAGGCTTGGTGACGGTCAAAACGACCGCCTAAAGTTAGAGCCAAATCATCAATGATATGCCATTCGTTTTCGGCGAAAACGGCGGCTGATTCTTGTTTGAATATGTCGGTAGCAATACCATCTTCAAGTTTAGAATCGATGTACTGTGCGCCGACGGTGGTTATATTATTGTCAGTAATAGGTGCGACAAACTTCGTATCTACAATCAGATCTGTTGCTTTCAGTGTGCGTGGATCACCAACAATAATGCTTGGGAAACCGATATAAGAGTCGCCTATGGGTTTCCCTGAAGGTTTGCTTATATCTCCGCCTGGAATCGTACGGCCCAATGTTTCTGTCATGTTATAGGTCACTGCACTATCTAAAGTACCTAAAGCAAAACGTCCTGTGTGGGTTAGAGCATACTGATTACGTTCAAATTTTTGCTCATCGCCATAGCCATTGGCTTGCATTGGTTGAGCTACAGTACAACCATCCGCCGCATCACCGCCTTTTTTACCGTCTAAAGTGCCAAGTTGGCAATTGTCGTTATTGTATCTCTGGCGGCCTTTTTCAAAGTCTAAGGCAAAGTCATGATTGTCGTGCGGGGTGAAGTTTAAACGTGTACCAAGGTTGAAGTTTTGGCCTGCAACGGGTGATGGACCTCGTTTGCTGACATTAATGCCGCTGCCATAAGTCAGATCAGATTCCTGACGCTCAAAAAAGCTACCGCGCACATTCAGTCCAAGCAAACCATCTACAAGTGGGCCGCTGGTGTAAAAGCTGGTGCCGCCAGTATCACCAAAATCACGTTCTTCTTGATAGGTGTAATCGGCAGTGACACTGCCGGTCCACTCTGTACCCACTTTTTTGGTGATGATATTAATCACACCGCCCATGGCATCAGAACCATAGAGGGTAGACATGGGGCCGCGGATGACTTCAATGCGCTCAATCGCCGACATGGGCGGCATAAAGCTGGTGGAAGTTTCGTTAAAGCCATTGGGCGTGACATTACCCGCTGGGTTCTGGCGGCGGCCATCAATCAGAATCAAGGTGTAGTCGCTGGGCATCCCGCGCATGCTGATATTTAAGCCACCGGTTTTGCCGGTGCCTTGCTTAATATCAATGCCTTCAACATCGCTTAGGGCTTGGGCAAGGTTGCTATAACGTTTTTTCTGTAGGTCGGTATTGCTTACCACCGAAATACTCGCTGGCGCATCAGTGATTTTTTGTTCAAAACCCGAGGCGCTGACTACCGTCGAGCTGAGTTGTACAGGTGCTTGATTGGCGAAAGCAACACTACCACCGAGGACTGAATAGGTGAGAAATGAATAAGTGAATGGGATACGCATGACAAAGCAAACTCCAGGTAAGGTTGCTGCGCATGCTAAACGTTCTCATTTGCCTTGTAAATAGTATTGCGAATTATTATCATTTGACAGAATGCTTCTGCACAACACTATACAGATTCAAAGTTTTTTAGTTGTGTTTTGCACGAAGTTACGACAGCTCAAGATTGCTGACTATGCCATCGTAAATTGTTGCTGTAATTAGGGGAGATAAATTTCAATCACGCCGTCGGCAATGATGCTAACTTGGCTACTACCTGCTTCAATTTCAGGTGTTGCGGCGCTTTCATCAGACATCGCAGATGACAACATTTTTGCTGAGCGTGCGTACATTGGTGGGCTAGTATAGCCACTGCTGTTGAGGTTTAAGTTGACCACTTTATAGCTTGTACTACCAAAGGCTTCGCTAACGAGTTTGGCTCTTGCTTGAAACGCGCTAATGGCGTCTTTAAGTAATTGATCTTCGCTGTTAATGCGGGTTTTTGGGGCGATACTGAACTGCATATTGGCCATTTTAAGTGTTTGCAGCAGTTCTCCAGTGAGGATCGATAGTCCAGAGAAGTCGGTACTTTCTAGGCGAACTTCTGCACGTTCACGCCATGCAGTGATTTTTTGACCTTTGCTGTCATGCACTGGATAGCTTCTACGGTTAGCCAGCTTTACGCTGACCTTGGGATGCTTGCGCGCTGCTTCAAGTGCGAGATTGAGTGCTTGTGTGACCGTGCTGGCTAGGCGTGCAGCATCAGTGTCTTGCTCTTCAGTGTAAAGGGTGACCTGCATTTGATCATGTGCCACCTCTTGCTGTGCTTCTGCGCGTAAAGATATTTGATTGTAGGTTTGTTCACTGCCCAGCGCTGCTGTACTCGTGACAACACTGGTGATGAGTACAGCGAGTGGGGCGGAGCGTATAAAATTCATCATAGTAATTCCATGAAGGTGCTGTGCATTAAAGCAAAAGACCACGAGGGGTGATGGTGGTTCCTGATTAATTGTGTGACTTTGGGTCGCAACCTGTGATGAATCAAGATTGGACAGTTATACTCTATACCTTATTTAGGAGAAGTTATGCTGGCCCCGATACAGCTTTTATCTGCGAGTCGTCAGAATCTGTGGCGGCTCACTTGGATTCGTCTTTTAGTGCTTGCTGCCCAAGCGGCTACGCTGGGTTTTGCCTATCTAAGCGACATGGTCACATTGGCTTGGCTGCCATTGCTGGTGTTATTAGCATTATCGCTAAGCATGTGTGTTTTAACCAGCCTGCGCTTACGCTGTAGCTGGCCGGTGACAGAGTTAGAGTTTGCGTTGCATTTGGTTATGGATTTGTTTGTCCATAGCGGCCTGTTGTATTACGTGGGTGGTTCGACCAATCCTTTTGTGGCCTATTATTTGGTGCCCTTGACTATTGCTGCGGCAACCTTGCCTTGGTTGTACTCCGTGGTACTCAGTGGTTTAGCTTTGAGCGGTTACACCGCTTTATTAATCTGGTATCGTCCCTTGCCCTTGCAGGGTGAGCACATTGATGATCTGCTAATTAATCTCCATTTATTCGGTATGTGGCTCAATTTTGTATTGTCTGCTGCGTTTATCACTTTTTTTGTGTCGAAAATGTCGGAAGCAGTACGTGAGCAGGATCAATTGCGTGCGGCGCGTCGTGAAGACAGTATGCGTGATCAGCAATTGCTCGCAGTAGCAACGCAAGCCGCGGGTGCCGCACATGAGCTGAGCACTCCGCTATCTACCATGAGCGTGTTGTTAACTGAGTTACGTCATGCACACTGTGACGAAACAGATCTACAAGAAGATTTAACATTGCTACAAGAGCAGATAAAACTTTGTAAAGGCACGTTACAACAGTTGGTGCGCGCAGCTGAAGCCGATCGTCGGCAAACGATTGAAAAGCACAGTGTGGCGGATTGGCTGGAAGGATCTTTAAATCGTTGGCACTTGATGCGTCCAGAAGCCACATACCGTTACCAGCTGATTGCTGAGGGTGCTGCTCCTATGCTGTTGCTGCCGGTCGACTTGACACAAGCGCTGCTTAATCTGTTGAATAACGCAGCCGATGCTTGTCCTGACAACTTAATGATTCAGCTATGCTGGGATTCACAATGGATCATTATCACGATTCGTGATTACGGAGGCGGCGTACCTTTGGCGATTGCTGAACAACTTGGCAAGCCGTTTTTCACCACCAAAGGCAAAGGTTTTGGCTTGGGGCTGTTTTTAAGCCAGATTAGCGTTAGCCGCGCAGGTGGTACGGTAAAGTTGTATAACCAAGATGGTGGTGGAACTCTAACTGAGTTACGTTTACCACGCATGCATACAGAGCTTTAAGCGAGGAGTTGCAAGTGACTGAAGAAAACCTATTTGAAGGTGAAGAGCAGCCGCATTTGTTGTTGGTGGATGATGATGAAGTTTTTACTCGAGTTATGGCGCGCGCCATGTCACGCAGAGGTTTGCGAGTGTCAATTGCCGGCTCTGCGGATGAAGGTTTAGCCTTGGCTAAAGCGGATCTGCCTGATTACGCGGTGTTGGACTTGAAAATGGATGGCGATTCAGGCTTAGTGCTGTTGCCGAAGTTGCTTGAGCTGGATGTAGAGATGAAAGTACTGATTTTAACCGGCTACTCCAGCATTGCCACGGCTGTAGAGGCTATTAAGCGCGGTGCATCAAACTATTTATGCAAGCCTGCAGATGCCGATGATGTACTGGCAGCGCTGTTGTCTGAGCATGCTGACTTAGAGACTTTGGTGCCTGAAAACCCTATGTCAGTCGATCGCGTACAGTGGGAGCATATCCAGCGCGTATTGGGTGAGCATGAGGGCAATATCTCAGCGACCGCACGCGCTCTAGGAATGCATCGCCGCACCTTGCAACGTAAATTGCAAAAGCGCCCAGTCCATCGCTAATCAGCATAAACGCCTGATCTGATAACGCAGGCGTTTATGCTGTGGTTAAGTTATTTTAACGCGTGCCAAACACGACCATCGTTTTGCCTTTAACGTGCACTAGGCCTTGTTCTTCTAAATTTTTTAGCACGCGGCCAACCATTTCTCGTGAGCAGCCGACGATACGGCCGATTTCTTGGCGAGTGATTTTAATTTGCATGCCGTCGGGGTGGGTCATGGCATCGGGCTCTTTGCATAGATCAAGCAAGGTTCTGGCAACGCGCCCAGTGACATCTAAAAAGGCTAGGTCGCCCACTTTTCGGGTGGTATTACGCAGGCGGTCAGCCATCTGATTACTTAAGATATACAGCATCTCTGGGTCTTTATCAGTCAGTTCGAGAAATTTCGTATAGCTGATTTCAGCCACTTCACATGTGGTTTTTGCGCGCACCCAAGCGCTACGTTCTTGCTCACCGCTACTGCAACTAAATAAACCCATTTCACCAAAGAAATCCCCCGGATTTAAGTAAGCGATAATCATCTCTTTGCCATCATCATCTTCGATCAGAATAGTGACAGAGCCGTGCAGAATAAAAAATAATGATTCACAACGATCACCGGCAAAAATAATTGTGCTTTTGCTGACATAGTGACGTTTATGACAGTGTTCGAGAATTTTATCGATATTTTTAATTTTTGGTGTGAGTGTAATAGCAACCATGCAATAACCCCGAGAGTGGAACAAGCTTTTTAAAAAGCAAATAAAATCAAATAGTATTCTTATATTTCTTTAAGTGTGCCGCACTTCTCATACAGAAAAGCCTACTTGACACAAGGTTATTCAATAAGTGTGACGAGTATCACATTTATGTGTGCTAGCTTGCATCTTTTACTGTTGCGCGAGCGATCGCAAGCTCTGTGCTAAACTTGCTTTTTTCATACTGAAGAGGGTGGCATTATGCAGGCGCGGGTTAAATGGGTAGAGCAGGCCATGTTTTTAGCTGAGTCAGGTAGCGGCCATGCGGTGGTGATGGATGGACCTGAGCAGAGCGGTGGTCGTAATATCGGCGTGCGCCCAATGGAAATGTTACTGATGGGCTTAGGTGGCTGCAGCACCTTTGATGTCGTTAGTATTTTGAAAAAATCTCGTCAAGACGTGCAGGATTGTGAAGTACGTATTGATGCCGAACGTGCCGAGGTTGAGCCGAAAGTGTTCACTAAAATTGCTTTGCATTTTATTGTGACGGGTAAAGCGCTGAAAGAAACGGTGGTCAAGCGCGCGGTTAATTTGTCGGCTGAGAAGTATTGCTCGGCGTCGATTATGCTGGGGCGTGCGGGGGTTGAAATCACCCACAGTTTTGAGATCGTTGAGACAGCATAGGTCATGGATTAAAATACGTTAATTTGTTGCCGTTAAAGCTGGCATCTAACGGGCTTGCTCTGCATAATAGCGCGCCCCTTTTTTATACAGCAAGTGGCTGTGTAAGGGAAGCCAAAATCGCATCGCGAAGAGGTGAAAACTGCCCTACGCAACTGTGTTGATGTCAGTATGAATACAGTTGACCGGCGTGCAAGATAACGCGGCTGCGCCGCACCAATCAAGAGAATCTAACGTTGACCAGTAAACTCAAGCTGCATGGGTTCAACAATCTCACCAAGACTGTGAGCTTTAATATTTATGACATCAGCTATGCGCGCACGCCTGATGATCAGCAAGCTTACGTTGGTTATATCAATGAAGAGTATGATGCTGAGCGTCTTACGCAAATTCTGACTGATGTTGTTGAGATCATCGGTGCGAATATTTTGAATATTGCACGTCAAGATTACGAGCCGCAAGGTGCGAGCGTCACTATTCTGATTTCAGAAGAGCCGGTGGAACCCACTGCCAGTCAGATTGAGGAATCACCTGGTCCGTTGCCTGAAACGATTTTGGCGCATCTGGATAAAAGTCATATTACTGTGCATACTTATCCAGAAATTCATCCGGTGGATGGCTTGTCGACATTCCGTGTGGATATTGATGTATCGACCTGTGGCGTGATTTCACCATTGAAAGCCTTGAATTATCTGATTCACCAGTTTGATTCTGACATTGTCACCATTGATTATCGTGTGCGCGGTTTTACTCGTGATGTTGAGGGGCGTAAGCACTTTATTGATCACGAGATTAATTCGATTCAGAACTACTTGTCTGAAGATACGCGTTCGGCTTATCAAATGACTGATGTGAACGTGTATCAAGAGCATTTATTTCATACCAAAATGCTGCTAAAAAACTTTGAACTGGATGATTACTTATTTGGTGATGCCACGCGTAATTTATCCTATGAGCAACGCCGTGATGTGGAAGAGCGTTTGCGTCATGAAATGTTAGAGATTTTTTACGGTCGTAATATGCCGCAAAACACACGCTAATAGCTACATAGCACAGAGTAAAAAGGTGCTGATATATCAGCGCCTTTTTTGTATCAATCGGACAAGCTGCTATGGGCTTAAATACGGTAAGTCGTACGGGTCATAACCTTGGCCATAAGGCTCATGGTAAATTTAATCGGTGCTGGAAAACGGTAGCCACCAGCATCTAACGCACTGATTGCATGCTCTTCTTCGTCGATGCGCATTTGCTCTAAAATGGCGCGCGACTTGCGATCGCTTTCAGGTATTTGCTGCAAGTGATCATCTAAGTGTTTGCACACTTGATTTTCAGTGGCGGCAACAAAACCTAGGCTGACTTTGTCGCTGATTGCACCAGCGCTAGCGCCAATAGCAAAAGATAAACCATAAAACAGTGGGTTGAGTAGGCTGGGCTGACTACCTAGTTCACGAATACGCTGTTCGCACCAGACTAAATGGTCAACCTCTTCTTCAGCAGCCTGTTCCATTTTCTCACGCACCTCTGACAGGCTCGCAGTTAGCGCTTGGCCTTGATACAAGGCTTGCGCACAGACTTCACCGGTGTGGTTGATGCGCATTAAACCGGCAATATGCCGTGTTTGCTGCGCGTCTAGGCTGCTTTGTGGTTCAAGCACTGCCGGTGACGGGCGACTGGCATGGCTGCTGTTAGGGATCAAGGTGCGCAGAGCTGTATCGGCTTGCAATAACAGACGATCGATTGGCGAATAGTGGCGTTGAGAGGGCATAGCTGGCTCCTGTTAAATAGCCATAGTGAGCATGTAACAAGCGTTGCAGGCAGCTTGAATATATAGTGTATTGCCTTGGCTGTTGCTACCTAACCCGGCGGCCAGCTCATTTGCCGTTGCCCCAGTACATGCATATGAATGTGATAAACGGTCTGGCCGCCCAGTTCATTGGTATTCATTGCCACGCGAAAGCCTTTTTCACAGCCTTGCTCTTGGGCTAAACGTTGTGCGGTATAGAGAATATGCCCCGCTAAAAAAGTATCATCGACGCTTAAATCAGTCAGTCTGCTGATATGTTTTTTGGGAATGACCAGAAAATGCACTGGTGCTTGAGCGGCAATATCGTGGAAAGCCACAACATGCTCATCTTCGTATAATTTACGTGCGGGAATTTCACCTGCAACAATTTTGCAAAACAAACAATCCATAACACAGGCCTCGGCTTGTTGTAAGATTCTTGAAGTTTAGCTGGCTGCTGCTGCAATCGCCAGCGTTCGTCATGTTTTGATAGGTTGGCATCGTTTGAAAAATGATCTTAAAGATTTACAGCTGGTGTTAGATTCGCGTGTACGGCTGATTGTGATTGAGTCGTGGGATGAGTTGCGCGTGCTGGAAACCTTGACCTCATTAGCTGTGCAGCGCGGGCTGAATTTGCGCGTATGGTCCATCAGTGAAGGCCTGCAAGGTATGGCATTTGGTGCTGAAGCGCAGGATGATAGTCATATTCCCGAGAAAGCCTTACGTTTAGTCAAGGCTGATCCGCAAGCTGGGCTGTATGTGTTTTTTGACCTGCATGCTTTTCTTGAAAACAATGCGCTCTTGGTGCGCCTAATCAAAGACATTGCTATGGCTACTGGGCCCGGTAAACCTACTTTGATTTTAGTCTCGCATGCACTCAAGCTACCGCCTGAAGTGCAGCGCTATGCCGCGCGTTTTAGTGTGTCATTGCCCAGTGAAGATGAGTTGCTGGCTATTGTGCGTGAAGAGGCGCTGCGCTGGAGCGAGGTCAATCGTGGCTTACGTGTGCGTACTGACAACCGCACCTTGCAACAAGTGGTGAAAAACTTACGTGGTTTAAGCCATGCCGATGCGCGTTTGTTGGCACGCAGCTTAATCTGTGATGACGGCGCCATTACCCAAGAAGATTTGCCCGAGCTCAATAGAGCCAAGTTTCAATTACTCGATCTGGATGGTGTGCTGGGCTATGAAGGTGATACTGCACACTTTGCTGATGTGGGCGGTTTGCATCATTTAAAGCAGTGGCTGGCAGAGCGTCAAGCAGCGTTTCTTGCTGGCACCGCCAGTGACCTGCCGAAAGGTATGCTGTTATTAGGTGCGCAAGGCAGCGGTAAAAGTTTAGCGGCAAAAGCGGTAGCGGGTTTGTGGGGACTGCCCTTGCTGCGCTTAGATTTTGCCAGTTTATACAATAAGTACTTTGGTGAGACGGAGCGTAATTTGCGCGAAGCACTGCTAATGGCGGAGCGTATGTCACCTTGCGTGTTATGGATGGATGAAATTGAGAAAGGTCTGGCCACCGGTGATATGGATAACGGCGTCAGTCAGCGCGTTTTGGGAACATTATTAACTTGGATGGCTGAGCGTAAAGCAGCAGTATTTGTGGTAGCGACCGCCAATATCATTAAGCGTTTGCCGCCTGAATTGATGCGCAAAGGGCGCTTTGATGAGATTTTCTTTGTTGATTTGCCAGCGTCTGCGGTGCGTGAAGATATCTTCAAAATTCATTTGGATAAGCGTGAGTTGGCTGTGGCTGAGTTTGATTTGCCAGCCTTAGCGGCTGCCAGTGAAGGGTTCTCAGGTGCGGAAATTGAACAAGCTGTTGTGTCGGCTTTGTATGCGGCGCAAGCGCGGCAAGTGTTGGTGACACAACCGTTAATGCTTGAGGCGTTGCAGCGTACCGTGCCGTTATCGGTGTTGATGTCAGAAGAGTTGGCTGGGCTGCGACATTGGGCCGCTGAGCGAACCGTGCATGCCGGTTAAGGGTAGGCTGATCTAGTGAAAATAAGGGAGAGATCTGCTTATTTTAATAGCGGATACGGATATTTTTCTTGTGCGACTAAAGACTGATGTGTATCTTGGTCACTTTTTGGGCTAACCAGAGCCACAGAATTTAATCATGCAGCGCACTAAATTGAGGCGTTGTGGATATTCTTTATGATAATAATGATGATATAGGAGCATGATAATGCGCGTAATTTTGTTAGGAGCGCCAGGCGCTGGAAAAGGCACACAGGCTGGATTTATCACTAAAAAATTTGCTATTCCACAAATTTCTACCGGTGACATGCTGCGTGCTGCAGTTAAAGCAGAAAGCCCGCTTGGATTGAAAGTTAAAAACGTCATGGAAACCGGCGGATTGGTGTCAGATGACATCATCATCGATCTGATCAAAGAGCGTATCTTGGCCGATGATTGTGCCAAAGGCTTTTTATTCGATGGCTTCCCTCGCACTATTCCGCAAGCTGAAGCGCTGCGTGAAGCGGGTGTGGAAATCGATCATGTGATCGAAATTGCCGTTGAAGATGAAGAAATCGTTGGTCGTATTGCCGGTCGTCGCATGCACCCAGCATCAGGTCGTACCTATCACATCGAGCACAACCCGCCTAAAGTGGCCGGAAAAGACGATGAGACCGGCGAAGACTTGATTCAACGTGAAGACGATACAGAAGAAACGGTACGTCACCGTTTATCTGTTTATCATTCACAAACCAAGCCATTGATCGCTTTTTATCAAGATATGGCCGCTAGCCAAGGCACGCCTAAATACAGTGCTATCGCTGGTGTCGGTAGTGTTGAGGAAATTACTGCTAAGGTATTGGCTGCATTAAATTAAGCACCCGTTAAGGAATACATTCGCGTTTGCAGTGAGCGTGCTCGGTGTAAGAGCGAATGTATTCTTTGCTGATTGTTGCACATGACTCCCCTCGCAGCTGTCCGCCTGTTACACTTTCTTTTTTAACCACTTGATGAAAAACCATGACTACTTTGCTGGCGCTGGATACGGCCACTGAAGCGTGCTCTGTTGCGTTATTGCACAATGGGCAGGTATTCAGCCGTTACGCAGTGATTCCTCGTTTACACGCACAACGCATTTTGCCGATGATTGGTGAAGTTCTGGCTGAGGCTGGCATTGCTAAAACTGCAGTGGATGCGATTGCCTTTGGCCGTGGACCAGGTGCCTTTACCGGTTTACGTATTGCCGTGGGTGTCGTGCAAGGTCTGGCTTTTGCCTTGGAGCGCCCAGTCTTACCGGTGTCTAATCTGGCAGCCATTGCCCAGCGTGCGTGCCGTGAGCACGCTGCCAAACAGGTCGCTGTGGCGATTGATGCGCGGATGGATGAGGTATACTGGGGCTGTTATAGCCTAGTAAACGGAGACGTTTGCTTGCAAGGGATGGAGGCGGTGCTGGCTCCAGAGCGCGCAGAATTACCACGCGCAGCACAAGGCGACTGGTTTGCTGCTGGCACGGGTTGGGCGACCTATGGTGAGCGCATTGGCGTACCTGTTTATGCCCGTGACGCGCAATTATTACCCCATGCAGAGGATATTTTAACCCTTGCACAAGGCATGTGGCAGCGTGGCGAAGCGATCAGCGCTGAGAACGCGCAGCCGATTTACTTGCGTGATCAAGTGGCAACCCCAAAACAATCTTAGCTGGATTGATCTGCTAGTTGAGTCTGGTTAAAGTACTGCTGTGTTTATAGGATTTTAAAACAATGCGGATTGACGGTTTATCACCTGCTTATACGCCCAATAGGGTAGCTCGTGCGGATGCCAGCGCGCAGAAGGATGATGCTGTACGTCAAGTAGACAATAAACCTCGTCAACAGCAGCCAGCAAATGCCTCTACTACCCTACGCTTGGACACTTACCAAACGGTGCAACGTCCTTCTGCACAGATACAAATTCAACAATACGAAGCACGCCAGACTTTACACAACCCCGCCCAGCAGTACCAAGCCAGCAAAGCCTTAGCCAGTTACAATTATACCGCTGCATTCAGCAGTCAGGCTGAAGAAGCGAGTACTGTGCTAGGTCTTGATTTGTACGCGTAATGTCTAACGTCTCCTCAGTAAATCTGCCTCTCATTAGGGTCGATGCCATAACAATTGCGGATCAAGCCGCTGCTTTGCAATGGGCGCAGGATTTGGACCTACCGCTTGATGGTGACGCTGAGTTTACCTTGCAGGTGAGTGTGGATGGCTTGCAACTGCAGGAACTCAGCAGTTCTGCGCCAGGCCCAATCCGTGTCGATTTTATTGCCGGTGCATTAGCGCATCGTCGTCAGTTTGGTGGTGGCAGTGGGCAGATGATCGCCAAAGCTATTGGCATTCAGCCTGGTGTACGGCCGACTGTTTTAGACGCAACTGCAGGACTGGGCCGTGACGCCTTTGTCTTGGCCTGTTTAGGCTGTCAGGTGCAAATGATTGAGCGCAATCCTATTGTGGCTGCATTATTAGCAGATGGTTTGCGTCGTGCGCGCCTTGATTCTGAAGTGGCAAGCATTGTCCAGCGTATGCCTTTACTGATAGGTGACGCCATTGAGCTGATGTCGGCATGGGCAGCGGAGGTGCCACAGGTGGTGCATCTTGATCCAATGTTCCCCAGTCGCGATAAAAGTGCTTTGGTGAAAAAAGAAATGCGCTTATTTAAACCCTTGGTGGGTGCAGATGATGATGCAGCGGATCTATTGGCTGCTGCTTTGGCGTTAGCCTCGCACCGCGTGGTCGTCAAGCGCCCGCGTAAAGCCCCGGCAATTGCTGGTGTGGCGCCAACCTACAGTTTGGAGGGTAAATCCAGTCGCTACGATATCTACGCTAAGAAAAGCTTAAAATCTTAGCTGAAAAATAATCGTTAAAAAGCCCGCTGAAAATGATTTCTAGCGGGCTTTTCATTAGCAGCGTGCAGTTATTAATTAACCAGCGTGCGCCACTCTGGATAGGCATCGGTTTTGCCAGAGACCAGATCAAAGTAGGCTTTTTGTAGTACTGCAGTGATTGGACCACGGCAGCCAATACCGATTTGGCGACCATCAAGTTCGCGAATCGGCGTCACTTCGGCAGCCGTACCGGTAAAGAAGGCTTCATCAGCGATATAGACTTCATCACGGGTAATACGTTTCTCAACGATATCGATACCGCGCTCACGGGCGAGGGTCAAAATAGTGCTGCGGGTGATGCCGTTGAGGCAGGCAGTCACTTCTGGCGTATAAATCACACCATTTTTAACAATAAAGATATTTTCGCCTGAACCCTCAGCCACATAACCTTCTGGATCAAGTAATAACGCTTCATCGGCGCCAGCTGATACTGCTTCTTGCAGTGCGAGCATTGAGTTGACATAGGCACCACTGGATTTTGCTCGAGTCATTGTAATGTTGACGTGGTGACGAGTGAACGAACTGGTACGAATTTTAATGCCTGTTTTCAAGGCTTCTTCGCCCATGTAAGCACCCCAGTGCCAGGCAGCAATAATTAGGTGTACTTTGAGGTTGTCAGCACGGATACCCATACCTTCGGAACCGTAAAACGCCAACGGACGGATATAAGCACTGTCAAGTTTGTTGTCACGCACGGAAGCAATCACGGCTTGGTTGATTTCTTCTTTAGTGTAAGGAATCTTCATGTCCATGATATGCGCTGACTCAAACAGACGGTCAGTGTGTGCTTCTAAGCGAAAAATTGCGGTACCTTTTGGGGTTTTATAAGCGCGAATGCCTTCAAATACCCCCATACCATAGTGTAGTGAGTGGGTTAGAACGTGGGTGGTTGCGTTACGCCATTCAACCATTTCACCGTCATACCAAATAACACCATCACGATCAGCCATCGACATTGTTACGTGCTCCTGAAAATAATATTAAAAATATAATTACAAATAACTCAAGCCCAGCGCTTGCCAGACGCCCATCACTGCGTGACGCTCGTCGGCAAATAAATTGCCTTCCACCACGCCTTGCTGCTTTTGCAGGGCCAGACGGTGAGCCGCAGCACGATAGGCCTTGTAAGCCTCCTGCAAGATGTGAACGAGATCCACATCGAGCAGGTTTTCTGCGCCGAGACCGTCAAGAATACGGATGTTGTCAGTATAGGTTGCCAGTTGCGGATATTGCCATGACCACGCTAGAACGGCATATTGCACCATAAATTCGATGTCAACGATACCACCAGCATCCTGCTTTAGATCAAATTGCACATCACTATTGAATGCATTTTGGCCTAAACCGCCTTGGGTGATCTGAGTGCCGTGATTATGCCGCATTTTGGCGCGCATTTCGCTGACTTCATCTTGCAGTGTCGACAAGCTGCGCTGGCGTCCTAAAACATTAAGCCGCACTTGGTTAAATTGCTTGGCGAGTGAGGAGCTGCCTACCAAGACCCGTGCGCGCACCAGTGCTTGGTGCTCCCAAGTCCAGGCCTGTTCTTCTTGATAACGTTTAAATGCACTGAGTGAACTGGCCAGCAAACCTGAGTCGCCGCTGGGTCTTAAGCGCATATCAACATCATACAGGCCACCTGAAGTGGTACGCGTGGTCAGCATGGAGATAATTCGCTGGCCCAAGCGTGTATAAAACTGTGCCCCATCCACTGGACGCGGGCCATCTGTTTCAGCTTGTGGATCACAGTCATAAATAAACACCAAATCAAGGTCAGAGCCGTGCCCCAGTTCAATGCCGCCCAGCTTGCCGTAGGCGACCACGACAAAGTCGAGATCACTGCGACTGCCATCCATACGCTGTGGCACCCCGTGTTTACGTACCATTTCGTGCCAGGTTAAGTGCATGACTTGCTCAAGAATCGCTTCTGCTAGCCAAGTTAGATAATCACTGACTTTCATCAGCGGCAGCGTGCCAGCAATTTCTGACGCAGCAACCCGCAGGCGGTGTGCCAGCTTGAAGTGACGCAAGGCATTCATGTGCTGCTCAAGGTCTTCTTCGGGAATGCGCAGCAAGAGCTCGCGTAATTCTGCAGTGAGTTCTGGTGCCTGTGGTGGCTTGTATAGACGCCCTTCATTGAGCAGTTCATCAAGTAAGGCAGGGAAGCGTGTGAGCTGTTCGGCAATCCACGGGCTGGCTGCGCACAAGTTGATCACGCCCAGGAGTGCGCCGGGATTTTCTGTTAGCAGGACTAAATAGGCAGAGCGGCGTGCGACGGCTTCAATCAATGGAATCACCCGCTCCAGCACTAAGTCGGGGTTGTCGTGTTCAGTGGCTTGCGCGAGAAAGCGTGGCATAAACGCATCCAAGCGCTCGCGCCCCAGACGCTGCATGGCACGCACCTGACTGCTTTCGCGTAACAGCATGATACGTTGCCAGGCAGCATGACTATCTTGATAACCCGCTTCGTCCAGTTGTTGGTAAATACCGTCCAGCGTAATGGTGTCTTCCCATACCGGGAGCCATTCGCCACCGATGCAGTCATCTTCATCCTCGTCAGGGTCGGCAATGACGTCGCGAAAATGATGCTCAATGCGTTTGCGCCAATACATCAATTGTCCGAAAAACGTCGGCCAATCGTTAAAACCCATAATGAAGGCAAGGCGCGCTTGCTCTTGTTTGCTGTCGGGTAAACTTTGTGTTTGCATATCAGCAACGGCTTGCAGTGCGTGTTCAGTGTAACGCAAGAAACGGTAGGCTTCTTTTAGCTCGGTGACATCGGCTGAGGGCATATAGCCCTGTGCTGCGAGGGTATCTAAAATATTCAGTAAGGGCCGCTGTTGTAGGCTTAAATCACGACCGCCATGAATCAATTGAAACGCTTGGGCAATAAACTCCACCTCACGAATACCGCCGGAGCCGAGTTTGATGTTGTCATCCATATCCTTGCGTCGCACTTCTTGTTGAATCAGTTGTTTCATCGAGCGCAGGGCTTCAATCGCGGAAAAGTCCAAATAGCGGCGATAGACAAAGGGGCGCAGAATTCTGAGTAAGCTCGATCCTGCATTCTGATCGCCAGCGACTACGCGCGCTTTAATCATCGCGTAGCGTTCCCAGTCGCGGCCTTGATTTTGATAATACTGTTCAATGGCGTTAAAACTAAATACTAGCGGTCCACTGGAGCCATAGGGGCGCAGGCGCATATCAACACGAAAAGCAAAGCCATCGACAGTGATGGTATCCAGTGCTTTAATCAGTTTTTGTCCGAGGCGGGTGAAAAACTCTTGGTTGTCCAAGCTACGTTTTGCACCTTCAGTTTCGCCGCCTTCAGGGTAAGTGAAAATTAAATCCACATCTGACGATAGATTCAGCTCATAAGCCCCGAGCTTGCCCATACCGAGAATCACCAGTTGCTGTGGCTGTTTACTGTAGCGTCCGATCGGCGTGCCAAACAGTTGGCAATGTTGTTGGTACAGCCAGTGGTAGGCTAGATCTGTGCAGGCATCAGCCATGGCGGATAAGTCACGACAGGTTTCACTGAGTTCGGCTTGGCGCATTAAATCGCGCCAAATAATGCGTACTTGTTGGCGATTACGGTATTGGCGTAAGTGCAGCAATAAGCTATCTTCATCAGTACAGTTGTGTAAACGCTCGTTGAGTTGATAACGTATTTCGCCGGGAATTAAAGTGCGATCCAGTTGCCCCGAGTTGACGAGATCAATCAGCATCTGCGGATCACGAATGGCTTGGCTAAGGACAAAGTCGCTGAGGCTGCACACGCGAACAAAGGCTTGATAGCGGCTGTCAGACCATTGTGGGTCGCTGATCTGTTGTTCTTCTAGGGCATGCGCCCACTCACGTTGTGCTTTTTGTTGCAACAGCAACAAGGTAGAAGGAATCGTAGGCAAAAGAAGAGGGGTCATGCGCAGTCCTGAACAAATATCGCACTAAGGGTGTCTATAAAGATACCTTAAATTTGCTTGGTATAGCGTGCTCGCGAAAAGTACTTGGCTAAAAGGTGTAGTGAATAAAAGCTGACTAACGCGTCATTTTGTAGTAAAACTACATAATAAAGAAAATATGGCTTTGCTATGTCAAGAGCTGACTGTCCACAAGACATGAGGCACGTTTAGGTCCATCATCAAGAGACCCATTAGTTCGGGAGCGAAACATGCAAGATATTGATTCGGTAGAAACACAAGAATGGCTGGACGCACTGGAATCCGTCCAAGCGCATGAAGGCGAAGAGCGCGTTCATTATATTTTATCGCGTTTAGGCGAGCTAGCCAGCCGCAGTGGTACACGTTTACCGCATGCGATAACGACGCCGTATCGCAATACCATCCCCGTCACGCATGAAGCCTTGATGCCTGGCGACCTATTTATGGAGCGTCGCATTCGCTCTTTAGTGCGCTGGAATGCCTTGGCTATGGTGATGCGTGCCAACCAAGCTGATCCAGACTTGGGTGGACATATTGCCACCTTTGCCTCGAGCGCCACGCTGTACGATATTGGCTTTAACTATTTCTTTAAAGCGCCGACCGAAGAGCATGGTGGCGACTTAATTTATTTCCAAGGACATGCCTCACCCGGTGTATATGCGCGTTCTTTTTTAGAAGGACGTATCACTGAAGAACAACTGGATAATTTCCGCCGTGAAACCGATGGTAAAGGCTTGTCATCCTACCCACACCCATGGTTGATGCCGGACTATTGGCAGTTTCCAACAGTGTCAATGGGGCTGGGTCCAATCCAAGCCATTTATCAAGCGCGCTTTATGAAATACCTTGAGCACCGCGGCTTTATTCAGCCCGGGAAGCAGAAAGTTTGGTGTTTCTTGGGTGACGGTGAAACCGATGAGCCTGAATCTCTCGGCGCAATCTCTTTAGCCGGTCGAGAAAAGCTTGATAACCTTATTTTTGTTATCAACTGTAACTTGCAGCGCTTAGATGGGCCGGTACGTGGTAACGGTAAAATCATTCAGGAGTTGGAAGGTAACTTCCGTGGCGCTGAATGGAACGTGATTAAAGTCGTGTGGGGTCGCTTATGGGATCCGCTGTTTGCCAAAGACACTGAAGGCGTTATGCAGCGCCGTATGGATGAAGCGCTCGATGGTGACTATCAGAACTATAAAGCCAATGATGGTGCTTTTGTTCGCAAAGACTTTTTTGGTGCTGATCCTCGTTTAGCTGAGATGGTTGCCGATCTGTCTGATGATGAGATCTGGAGCCTTAACCGTGGCGGTCATGATCCCTTTAAGGTATATGCCGCTTACCACGCTGCGGTTAACCATACCGGTCAGCCAACCGTGATCTTAGCGAAAACCATTAAAGGTTATGGCACCGGAACCGGTGAGGCGCAAAATATTGCCCATAACGTTAAAAAGGTTGATCTAGAAAGTCTGAAAGGCTTTAGAGACCGTTTCGATATTCCGGTGAGCGATGAGAATATAGAAAGCTTGCCATTTTACCGCCCGGCAGAAAATAGCCCAGAGATACGTTATCTAAAAGAAAGTCGTGAAAAACTTGGTGGTTTTGTGCCGCAGCGCCGCATGAAAAGTATGAGTATTCCAACGCCATCACTGACGACCTTGAAGAACATTCTAGATGGCAGTGGTGATCGTGAAGTCTCTACCACTATGGTGTTTGTACGTATTCTCGCGCAGTTACTGAAAGATAAAGACCTCGGCAGCCGTATTGTGCCGATTGTGCCGGACGAGGCGCGTACCTTTGGAATGGAAGGCATGTTCCGTCAACTGGGTATCTACTCGGCAGTAGGGCAAATGTATCAGCCGGTCGACCATGGCCAGGTGATGTATTACAAGGAAGAGATAAAAGGCCAGATTCTCGAAGAAGGTATTACCGAAGCGGGTGCGATGTCGGCGTGGATTGCTGCGGCAACGGCTTACAGTAACCACAATCAACCGATGCTGCCGTTTTATGCGTTTTACTCAATGTTTGGTTTCCAACGTATTGGCGACTTAGCTTGGGCTGCAGGTGATATTCATGCCCGTGGTTTCTTAATGGGCGGCACTGCAGGGCGCACCACCCTGAACGGTGAAGGTCTGCAACATCAAGATGGCCATAGTCATATTCTCGCCGGCACTATTCCGAACTGTCATACT
>Ga0265293_10006198_pt1 | contig 19310 bp, 18 predicted proteins | sample Munlanlewell138R_FD_192505 | JGI IMG/M metagenome (GOLD analysis project Ga0265293, IMG submission 192505) | Leachate microbial communities from a municipal landfill in Southern Ontario, Canada - Leachate well 138R | ecosystem: Engineered > Solid waste > Landfill > Unclassified | place: Canada... | reverse complement strand
AAAGGTTTCCATATTTCGTCAAATGTTGCATATGTATATTCAAGATCACGCCCTTCATATGAATCGTCTTGAATAAACACTCCTTTTGTATCGTCATATCCTCGTACGATTCTAAAATGGCCAATATCTTCATGAGGATGTAACCATGTTCGGACAATAACAGGGATATCATTTGCAATAAATGTTTTTAATAACTCAGAAGTTCCATTTGGACGTGCAATGCCCAACATTCCATATTTATGACCATACTCAACAAACTCTGAAGCAAATACTGATTTATCATCATTTCCTCCTTCAGGATTATTAAAAGGCCTCATCTGTTCACGCAGTTCATCTTGAGTGATGTGTTGTCCAAAGTATGATAAGGCCATAGATAAAGTAGCTGGTCCACAATTATTAAATGTCTGAGAAACATAGGATGCTGAAGGAATTACATAGGATTGAAGTGGTGTTTTTACCATTACCTTTTCTTCCTGAGCTCCAGAGGGAGAAGATATGTTTTGTGTATGCTTTTGCGTAAACTCAACCTTCTTTTCTGGTTTCATTACAAAAAAAAGAGTAAGAGATATGACAAGCAAGAGAATGAAAGCAATAGATGCAATAATGTATTTTTTCATCGCTCAATTTTACCATGTAGGCATAAAACAATCAAATTATAGGATAATAACAAGGATTAATTTAACTAATGATTTGTCTAATTGTTTTTTACGTAGGTATCAAAAAAATCTAAAGATCTCTGAATTGCAGTATTAAAATTTGCAGTAAGATTATGGTCATCTCCTGGATATTCATAATACTCAACAGTCTTTCCAGCAGATTTTAACTGATTCTCAAGTTGTTGAGAAAACTCAACTGGAACTGAAGTATCAGCTGTACCGTGATGAAGTTGTACAGAACCTGAGATATCTGAAAGATAATTATTTGCAGAGATACTTTTCCATAACGGATCGTTATTATTTGGTTCTCCATACTCCTGTGTCAAAATATCCCTCCACCTTTTCGCAGGAGAAGGAATTGGCTGGCTTGGGGAAATACGCCTACGCCAATTATTAATCAACTCTGGATAATCAGCAACAACACCTGCCCATATTACTCCAGCTTTTATATCTTTTCTCACTACCATACTCCGTAATGTTATAAAACCACCCATAGAATGACCCCAAAATCCTACTCTATTTGGATCAGCAATAAGTAAACTTGGGTTACGGGGATCATGAAGGCGTTTGACACTAGCAAGTGCATTCAATACATCAATTGTATAGTCATTATTTCCATATCCTCCTCGGGCAACACCTTCAGAGTTTCCATGCCCTCGATAATCTGATTTAAATGTTATATACCCATTTCTTGCAAATGCATCTTGATATGTTACATATCGTTCAGTTGTCCTGTACTCAGATGGGGCAATATATCCATGATTGAATATGATAATTGGCCACCCAGTAGAAGGTTTTTGAGTAGTAGGGATTGTGAGTAATCCATAAATTTTAAGACCCTCAGATTTATATGAAGCAATATATCGCTTGTAATCAGAACCAGGATCAAGTTCTTGTTCAATAGCTATATCACTACCTGGGTACTCACCTTTTCGAAGAGCTTCTATTGAAAGTGGATGAACTTGAGCAACAATCTCTCCCCCTTTGTCTTGTATGTTTTCAAGAGTTTTTTTTGAAATATTGTTCTTATAAAAGGAAGATTTAAATACAAAAATACTACTAATCCCAAGAATAACAAGTAATAATACGATAACTTTTTTCATATTTTATTTATTTTGCCCTGTCTTAGTCTTATATCAACTCCTTGTGAAGTATCTATCATATCATCTTGGTGCGACTCAAAAAGAATATACTCAGCAATCTGCCCTCCTGTAGGCAAAGAATCCTCATTTTGCGGTTCACCTCCTGCTTCAATCATCTCTTTCACTTGTCTACGATTATACTTTTCAGATAAGAATGGAATATTCTGTTTTACACTATCCACAGGTCCTCGTGTTAATGGAAGATTATTTAATACTTCTAAAATTATCTGATAATCTACAAATTGGGTTATTTTATCTGCATGTAATACAAATATATCTAACATCTTCTCTCGCATATACTGCAATTCAAGATCCTCCGGAGAATTTTTATATTCATCTTGTTTACCACGGACATTGAGATAATCTTTTATCTCTGTACTGTGGATTGCAAATGTTTTTAGTGTATCAATACCTAATTCTCTCCCTTTTTGAGAGAGAATCTCCCCTTTATCTGTCTTTTCAAGATATTTGTTTACTGGGATTTGAGGAAATATCATAGGCAAATCCTCACCTAAATCCCATCGTGGTATTATTCCCTGCCTGAGAAGAGCATCCTTAATATCCTCCATACTTACATCTCTGTCTTCAGGCTCTCCGCTGTGTTGTGGTACTTCTTTCATACTCCGAATGATACTTAACTATAGCTATTTTTTCAATATAGGTAATTTTAGAGTGTATTTGCTAGAATAAGAGCTCGTATGGCAAAAGCAAAATACAAAGAATATTATAATTTTATGATCCAGAACAATATTGAACTTTTTGAAAAGTTCCAAGAAATTCATGATCAATATGTAGAACAACCTGAAAAGTGGGAAACTGAATTTAACTCAGTAGGATCACAAATTGTAGAAATAGCCAGAGATTGGGAGACTAAACTCTGTAGAGCTTCTGAAGGAGGACAATACGGCAAATATGCTAATCAGCTTGCAGATAAATTCTGGGGAGAAATCCGCAAAACTCTTCCAAAAATAGATTTCGTAGGTACAAAACTCGGCTAATTTCTGAATGAAAAAGGGCAAGCTCGTAAACACGAACTGCCCACGACAGAGCCTATCCTACCACTCCAAGAAAGCGACTGGACTTCTTCACGGTAGTCACCTTTCTCACTATACCAGTGCGCTTCATGTCCACCTTGGACTTATCACACAGGAACAAAGAAAACATCATATATATAAAACTGCGAATTTCAATTTAACGAGGAGATTAATAATATGTTCTTTGCTACTGCGTGAGTTACATTCTCTTGAGTAAGACAGTTGGTAGCCTATCTAAACATGAAAAGAGCAAGGTCCCGAGGACTAGTCAGGAGAATAAATTTATAGATAGACCACCAAGCCTCCCACCCAAGATACTGAATTACTATCTTAAGTAATAAGTGCTATAGTACTTTTTTATTTAAATGAGCTTCTACTTAAGTACGCTCAAAATGATAGCACATTATAGGATTGGTTGTCAAATATCTCATTGCTGAGACTCGTCTGAGAACTGATCTGTATAAAAATCAATACTTCTTTCCATAGCTTTATCCCATGATCCAAGATTGAAATTATGATTTTCACCTGGGTATTTAAAATACTCAACATCTTTATCCTCTTTTTCCATTGAGTCTACAAATTGATCACTCCACCGTACAGGTACCGCTTCATCATCTATAGCTTGGTGAAGCTGTATAGGAGCATTGATCCAGCTATAATATTTTGAAGGAGAATACTCAAATACATCATAATTTTGTTCAAAATCTGCAACAACTTTACGGAGAGCTTTCCCTTCATCATCAAATTCATCGGTAAAATATAAAATACTGTAGGGGAATGGTTTTGTTACTGGGTTCCATAATACAGTAGGAATATTTTTACCACTAATTGCAAGAGTAGAAAGGGCAATATGCCCTCCATTGCTATGCCCCCAGATCCCTACTTTTTCTGTATCTGCTTTTACTCCTGTTATTGGTTCAAAGTCTTGAACTTCCTTTCTAGTGCCTGTTGGAGTAATACTCAACTGCGCTTGAGAGAAATCTTCAAGAGCACTATTTAAAGAAGGGATTGAGGCAAGTAATGTAAGTGCAGTAGGATATGTTTGAAATCTATCTTCTAAAGAATCTGTTGATCCAATATCTGAACCTCCATAACCTAAGAAATCCGGAGCAAGTGTAATAAATCCATTTCTTGCAAACTCTTCAGCAGTACGTCTTGTTCCTTCACCTGGAGTATACTGCTCTCTTGGAACAAATCCTCTATACATAACAAGCACTGGATACTCTCCCTTTTCTTTCGGAATATTGATAAGTCCTGTTACATACGTACCTGGTGTACAATGAGGAGAATTTTGTTTAGTACCAGATACAGTATCTGATGCAAACATTTTATCCATGCAGTAGGAAAATTCATAAGATACAAATGTATCTCCTTTCTTTAGTTCTTTTCCAATATATATTTTGCTTGGAGTAAAAGAAGTTTCTTTGAGATTTTTAAAAGAATATTTTTCAAGAGGTTTCTCTACAATCTTATCAATTGTTTTACCTATAGGACTTTCGATATTATTACTCCTGACATAAAAATATACTCCAATACTTCCCAAGACAATACAAAGAACAATCCCTATAATAATCCACTTCATATATCTATTATATACTCAAAAATATATTTCACAAGAAAAAAGGCTAATATATTTTACTCTATTGACAAATAGTATTATGGGATATATAATGCATCGTATTGTCGGGGAACCGGGAAATCCGGGATTCCCACTCTCCTATTGCAGGAGAGCCGTTGGAGGGCATGCCCTCCTCAACGAAAGGAGTCAGTGGTGACTTAGTCGCGTAATTATATAATAATTACAAATCGTCGTCGTCAGCTCTACAGAAGGAGGTGGCCAATGGTCACCAGGAAGTTCAGTGCCAGCTAGGCACAACACCGAGCAGGCATCATCGCGACCCCTCCAGTTTCACACTGGAGGGGTTTTTCATTTATAAGGTTATTTTTAAATATAGGAAAAGTGTTCTAGGATTTAATAAAGAGATACTTAGAGGCTATTCTTCTCTTTCAACTGCAATTGTACACTCAGTAATAAGTGCTGCAATAGCACCAACAGCAGCTACTACAGGAGCAGCAGCAACTCCTACTACACCAAATGTAAGCGGGAATTTAACAATCTCTCTGCCATTTTTATCTAAAATAGTAATTTTACGTATATTTCCTTCGTGAAGAAGTTGTTTAACTTTATCTACTAAGTCTTGTCCTGATACTCGAAATGTTTCTTTTGTTCTTTTCTTTTTTGTAGGCATACATGTAAGTATACAGTATTACTCTCCAATTTTTAATACTATTTATGTAATTTGTTCTACTCTTGACTATGTTACAGGCACAGATTATAATATGCTATTCCCGTAAACGTACAGTTGCGTACGTCTATCTGGGTAGTTTAATAGTTCTTTGACATAGGATACGAATTAGCGATGATATTTTTCATCGTGAATGAATCTAAAAAGAACTTATGCCGATATGCAGGGTAATTATTATATAGTTCCTCTGTATTTCGGCATAAGATGGGATATGTATGTGTAGCTCAACAGGCAGAGCGACTCAGCAACGTGGCTGAGAAGGAAAGGGTTCGAGGCCCTTCACATACACCATTTTCCACCCTCACACCCCCTCCCTTTACAGCTCGGAGCTTGTAACCCCACACAAGCTCCGAGTCTGGGAGTGGTTTTTGAGAGAGTGTCTCTCAAGGTTAGGGAGATAAATAATCTCACACTTTTTAAATTCACATCAGATATGACATACATAAGAAAAAACCAATCTGAGCAATAGCGCTCTTCTTTGTTTTTGGACAAGTATGTCTTACTGTAGCATTCGTATCCTATGCAACATTTTTAATTCTCCTGTTTTTTAATTTCATATATATAATTTTTTATCTCAAACTAATTAAAGTCATCTTGACTATGGGATTTTTCATTGATACAATCTCAAAAGATACGGTGTGTATCTGTCGATATTTGATCGGAGGGTAAATCTGTGGTTGATTCTCATGCGCTTGAGGCAATGCAGGAGGCGGTATGGGCTGCCTCCAATTCATCAGGTCAAGAAACAAAAGGCCCTCCTCCGTCGGAACAAGAGAGACACTATTGGGAATACTTCCTGACGGGAGATATCTCTAATATAGAGCATCTCTTCCAGGACGAGACTGGAGGACAGGTCTCATTAGAGGAGAGGAATGCAGCCTATAAGGCATTAGTTTCCTTCCTGGTGGATGGATGCGAAGAAGTCGGCGGTCCTTTCTCTTTGGAAAGGGCCAGAGAGTTAGCCCAGGGTATCTGGGACCGGAAATGCAGGGAACATATCCACCAGCCATATCCTAACTCCTAACGTTGGCGGGCTTTGACAACGGCGTCAGGCCCGCCCTTTTTTTATATTTTTACAATCTTAAATTCTTAACGTATATCTTGTAACTTACCCTATTCTTACGCAATCTACCCCTCCTCTCTTACTAGGTATGAGTAGACTTTCATATTATGTCAACACCGCTTACAGGAAAGAAAAAAGAACAAGCTGAAACTTTCTATGACAAACTACTGAATACCTTAATAAAGAAAAAGCTACCATTTATGGTTGGTGGGAGCTTTGCTTTTATGGAGTACACAGGTATCCAGCGTGATACAGGGGATATTGATATAAAAATACCCTATGAAGACCATCCTTCTATCCTCCAAGCACTATCTGAAGCAGGATATAAAACAGAACTTGCAGAAATTGAGTTAAACTGGCTTGCAAAAGTAACAGATACAGATGGTTTTTACACAGATTTAATTTTTGCAGAACGCAATGGATTATATAAAGTACGAAGAAAATGGTTAGATCGTGCAACTGAGGGGACTATACTTGGACATAAAGTAAAGATAGAACCTGTAGAGGAGCTTATCCGATCTAAATGTTATGTGAGAAATAGACATAGAGATGATAGTGGAGATGTAGTACACCTTATTCTCAAACAAGGAACGAATGTAAATTGGAGGTTATTAATGAGGCGTATGCAACCACATTGGGAGTTATTGTTATCTACTCTCGTACTTTTTCTTTTCATCTATCCTTCTGAAAGAAAAGTAATTCCAAAATGGGTAATAAGTCATCTTGTAGATAAATTAAATGAACGCATTAAAACTCCTCCTACAAAAAATAGGATTACCAGAGGCCTACTTCTCTCCAGTGATTACCAAGTGGGGGTGGCAAATTGGGGATTTACCCCTATAACAGAACTTAAATAATACATTACTGTTATTGATAGTATGAATGACATAAAAGAAAAAATACGTATTGCAGCACTTGCAGATATACATGTTGGGTTAAACTCACAAAATACATATAAAGATATTTTCATAGAAATCTCTGAAAATGCTGATATATTAGTAATCTGTGGAGACTTAACCTACAGTGGAGATGTTGAAGAAGCAAAAATTTTATCGAATGAACTAACGAGTTGTCGTATTCCCGTTGTTGCAGTACTCGGAAATCATGATTATGACCAAGGGAAACAATCTGAAATCCGAGAAGCACTCATAAACGAAAATGTAACTATTTTAGATGGGGAGTTTACTGTTTTGCACGATATAGGGTTTGCAGGAACAATAGGATTTGCAGGAGGATTTGATAAATATATGCTTAACTCTTTTGGAGAACCTCCAATTAAACAATTTGTCCAGGAAGGAGTAAATGAACAGTTAAAATTAGAAAGAGCTCTTTCTCAAATTGAAGCAGAAAAAAAAGTAGTCCTCCTCCACTACGCTCCTATTCGCCAGACCATAGTTGGAGAACCAGAAGAAATTTGGCCATTTCTTGGATCATCTCGCCTTCTTGAACCTATTGAAAACTTTGACACAACAGTTGTTTTCCATGGACACGCACATATGGGTACATACAAAGGGCAAACTCCAAAAGGGACTCCTGTATATAATGTGGCATTACCAGTTATCCAAAAAGTAATGAAAAAAAAGTCGTATGTAGTGATTGAGATTTAGTACTCTCTTCTGCTCTCCATTGCTCGTTGTAAAGTAATCTCATCTGCATACTCAATATCTGCCCCGATTGGAAGGCCAGAACCTATTCTTGAGATTTTTATTTTCTCACTTATATTCTTTACCTGTTTTACAATGTACATTGCAGTAGCTTCTCCTTCCATCGTTGGATTTGTAGCAATTATAATCTCTTGTATTCTCTCACTATTGTCTTTTATCCTTTTTAGAAGTTGCGGGATATAAATATCATCAGGTCCTATTGCGTTTAATGGATCAATAATCCCGTGTAACACATGATATTTTCCTTTAAATCTTCCACTTCTCTCCATTGCAATGACATCAAGCACATCTTCTACGACACAAATAATCTGGTTTTCCCTCTGTATGTCAGAGCAAATTGCACAAACATCTGTTTCCCCGATATTAAAACAAATAGTACATATGACGGTAGATTTTTTTAATTCAGAAAGATTTGTTGCAAATTCATCAAGATATTCTTGTGGAAATCTGAGTAAATGAAACGTAAGCCTTTGAGCGCTTTTGGGGCCAATTCCTGGAAGTTGCTCAAAATTATCAATAACTCGTTGTATAGCTTTGGGAATACGCATAGTACGAAATATATAAAAATTTATTTAAATAAAGACCTTACTTACTTGGAAAAAATGGGTATCAGACATACGTAAAAACGTGATTAAATCTGCATTAACTCTTTTTCTTTTTCTGATTTTATCTCCTCAATATTATTAATAAACTCATCTGTTAGCTTTTGTACTTCTTTCTCAAGGCGTGTAACTTCATCTTCAGAGCTTGTATCTGCTTGCTTTTTAATTTCTTCCATAGACTCATGTCTTATTTGTCTGATCATCACCTTTCCTGCTTCAGCTTTCTGACTAATAAGCTTTACAAACTCTTTTCTTCTTTCTTCGGTAAGAGGGGGTAAGACTATTCTAATCACTTCCCCAGCTGCTGCGGGACTAAGCCCTATTTCTGCATCTTCAATGCCTCTTTGGATTTTGCCCATCACAGATTTATCATACGGATTAACTATTAATGTGTGTGCATCCTGTGCAGATACAGTCGCAAGCTCCATTATTCTTAAATATGTCCCTTCATATGCTTCAACAGATATATTCTCTACCATAGTTGGGTTTGCTTTCCCACTACGAACAGTATTGAAATCTTGCTGGAGAACTTCAAGCGCTTTTTGCATTTTTTGTTTTGTATTTGAAATAAGGCTATCCATACTTATCTTAATGTTTTAAATATATCAGAAAATATAATGAGGATTATTAAACCCATTAAAAAAGCAAAGCCAATTGCATGTGCAAGAGATTCAAACCGTGCATTTACTTTTTTCCCAGTAACCATCTCTATGACAATAAAGAAAAGTCTACCTCCATCAAGTGCCGGTATTGGAAGAACATTAAAGAAAGCAAGAGAAATTGACATTGCTCCAGCAAGCATCAAAAGATTGAGTATTCTTTCTTGGATATTTGGAAACTGTAATATATCTCCAACTGCATTGAATATTCCTACTGGTCCTGAGACTGCTTCTCCTACTGGTGCAGGAGTTCCTTGCTCAACAGAAACAGACACAAGAGATTTCATAACACTGACTGTATATGCAAAAAGGTCATATGAATAGGTTATGCCTGAAGTTAATTTCTGTCCGAATGTATCATAGGAAACAACAGTAACAGGCAAGAATGCTACGCCAAGTGCTCCTTCATTTTTAGGAGGGTTCGCACGAGGAGTTACTGTACCTGTTTTTGTTTGGTTTGTTAATATCTCTTTCCAGGTAATAACCATCTCTTTCCCTTTATTATTATTAACTGTTTTTATAACGTCTTCACGTGATCCAGCCATATGCCCATTTATCTCCAGTATCTCTGCAGGCAAGCTCATTTCTAAGCTTTCTGCTGGAGATCCAGGCATAACATAGCTTATAACAGAGTCTGGGTTTTCCGTGTTAAAATTAACTTGATTTGCATTTGTAAATGTATGATTTGTTAATAAGGGAAGAGTGGTTTTAAAACCTGAAATAAAGAAATATACGTAGAAAATTGCAAACGCAAGGAAGATGTTCATGATCACCCCAGCAAGTACTACAAGAGCTCGCTGCCACGCTGGTTTTGTAAAGAATGCACGTTCCAATCCTGATTTAACTTTTCTTACTGGAGACTTCCCAGCAGATATTCTTCCTCCACCTGCCTCATCCTCTCCATATAGTTTTACAAAGCCCCCTATAGGTAATAAATTAATGGTGTACTCTGTTTCACCAAACTTCTTACCCCACAGTTTAGGAGGAAATCCCCATCCAAATTCTTCAACTTTAATTCCAAATTTTTTAGCAACAAGAAAATGACCAAGTTCGTGTACAAGAACAAGAACTGAAAGAAGCAAAAGAAAAACAATTGCAGTTACGAGCATAAAGCATATTATAACGTATAGGGGAAGTAATCTCTAGTTATCATTTTTAAAGGAGATTAACTACGGAGATAAGGTAACTAGACTAATCTGTAAGACCTATTTCAATACGAGAAAATCTTTTGAGAGTAATATTTTCTCCTACTTTTGAAATTGTTTCTTTAATAAGATCATTTATTTTTTTAGACCCATCACGGATATAATCTTGTTTAAGTAATGTATCAACATCTTTTGGATTCATTGCTGAAACCTGTAAAGCAATTTCATGTGCAAGTTCTTTAAATTCATCAGTACGAGCAACAAAGTCTGTCTCACAGAGCAACTCAATGAGTACACCAATTTTCCCATTTGCATGGACATATGATTCAATAAGACCTTGTTCTGTAACTCGATCTCCTTTTTTTTCTGCTCTTTCAAATCCTTTTTTTCGAAGCCACTCTTGTGCAGCTTTCAAATCACCTTTTGACTCTTCAAGAGCTTTCTTTACATCTCCAATTGAAGCAGATGTCTCTGCTCGTAGTTTTTTAATATCATCAATATTTACAGCCATAATGTCTCCTTATTTTTTAGAAGTTACTTTTTCTTTCTTTCCTGGTGTCTTTTTCTCTTTACTTTCCTTTTTTGTATCAGTTACTTTAACTTCTGAGTTTTCTTTTTCTTCTTTTTTCTTTTCAGCTTTCTTTTCTGCAGTTTTTTGTCCCTCAATCCATGCATCCATTATATATGATGTAATCAATTTTACTGCTCCTACAGCATCATCATTTGAAGGAATTACATAATCAATAATTGTTGGATCACCATTTGTGTCTACAACACCAACGACAGTTACATTTCTTCTGCGAGCTTCAGAAACTGCTGTGGATTCATGATGTGTATCTACAACAAAAACAGCATCAGGAATTTGTTTTAAATCACGGATTCCTTCATATAAACTCATTAGCTTTACTTTTTCTCGTTCCATAAGAAGTTTTTCTCGTTTTGTATATCCACTATTTTTGTCTGAAAGAATCTCTTCTATTTCTTGAAGTCGCTTAAAGTTTTTAGATACTTCAGCAAAATTTGTTAATATACCACCAATCCATCGAGATGCAACATAATGGAGATTTTTAGCTCCATTTTCTCGTGCCCGAGTAACCTCTTCTTTAATCACTGGCTGAATTTGGCGTTTTGTACCAACAACAATAATTGTTCCTTCTTTCGCAGCTAGATCTCGTACAAACTCAGCCGCTTCAATTAAGCCTTCACGAGTCTGTTCAAGATTAATAATATGCACATTATTACGTGCTTCAAAAATGAATTCGTTTGCTTTGGGGTTATTACGATTCACTTGATGCCCAAAATGACATCCCGCTTCAAGTAGTTCTTCTAATGTAATTTCTCTCATAATTATTGTCCTTTTTCCTCCATTCGACATTTTTTGCACAACAGGACAATAGTCGAATGTGTGAGATAGTATTATTATACCTCAGTATACAGAAAGTAGCAAGTACACAATTTATCTGTAACGGTGGTGGCTAAATAAGTTGACTTTTCCTCAAAAATCTCACTACAATGAATAACAATGCCCGTTAGTCAAAAACTTCAAGATTTTGCTGGAACTCCTACTCGTGTAGTTATTTTTCTATTCGTTGCACTCGTGCTTATTGCTTTGATGGGAATTGCAATTACACAAAGAGGTGGCAAAACCACCCCAACAAAAAATAATCCAAATGCAATCAAAAAAGATATTGTTACTCTTTCCCCACATACACTTATTTATGGATCATGGACAAGTAATCGATCAATTATAACTGCATATGATTTATCTACTGGTCGTGAAGGTATTATTGCAGTTCTCCCAGTGAATATAAAGAAAGTTACGGTGACCTCACCAAACACTCTTCTCTTTATTAGTAGTGTAGCAAACGCACAAGATCATGGAAGAGAGATTGTTGAGTACAACCTTCTCTCCCAAACCCAAAAAACAGTATACAAAGCGTCTGAAGGATTTGGTATTGACGACTATGTCATCTCTCCAGATTTTCATACTATTGCAGTATGGGAAGCACAACTCGATAAGGAAGTGGGAACATTATTGAATGGAAAATCCAGAGTTTACACAATGAAATTAGGTGAAGAAACAAAATATATTATTTATGATGAATCAGTATCTGAAACAAATCCTGCACATTACCCACTGGCAATCACCAATAATGGGACCGTTTTCATGGATAGATTTCTTCCAAACTCAGGTGCTGGCTGGGCATATGGAATGAGTGTTTCAAATTTTAATGGTTCAGAGAAAAAAGATTTGGATAGTATGCAAAACGGGACATATAGCACACAGCCTGTCCTTTCTCCTAACGGAAAGTACCTTGCATTTGCTGGATATGATGGATCTAAAGGATCTGGGACTTCAGAAGTAGAAGGATTTAGAAGAGCGCTTGTCGTTCCTAATACTGTAGAACTTTTAGATACGACTACATATGAAAGGATAAAACAGGAAAACATTCCAAATACTAATATTTATCCAGTTATTGGGTGGAATGACAATACAAGCTTATTTGTTGTATCTCAAGGTCAAAATACTGAAAACACAGGGACACTTAGCTATAATATTGAGACAAATGTACTATCCCAATCTAACACACCAAAAACAGATGATGAACAATACTTAGTACAAGAACTTTCTGATAGTGCATGGCTTGTCGGACATCAAGATGCTTCACCTTCACTAAGCGGAAATTTAGGAGAAACATATGAAGCTCCTTATACAATTTTTAGTATTTATAATCCTCAGACAAAAAAGCTCGTAAAACTTCATACCGCCACTGAACTAAAACAACTTATCGCAGTGTTACCAGCAACTTCATTTGGTTCATTTGCCACCATCATTAATATTCGTCAGCCAAATGAGAATAATCTCCAGTTAAAAACTTTCTCTGTAAAATCTGAGCTTGCACCTACTCGAGAAGAGCAGCAGTCTACTCCACGATGTAGGGATCTTGCGCGTACAATGTGTAGTAATGATGGTAGGTTGTTTTGCACTCCTCTAGAAGTTGGAATTGCAAGGAGTGAAGGGCGCTGTTATGACTCCCCTCTTTATCTCTATGGAAATAGTGGGCAGAAAGTAAAAGTGACAATTCTTACCCCAGTATCAAATGCTAGTCCAGTACAAAATGGAAATTTTACAGCAACACTAAAATCCAATGGAAATATGGAGGTAGATGGAAATGAGTATGATTCAATTGATTTTGACTACACTTCAGCTATAAAAAGATTCACTCCTCCATCATATGGATCAATAGTTCAAAAATCACAGTTAACAAAAACTGTTAAGCAGTATTCTGATAAATTAGGATTAAATGAAAAAGAGACAAATGATTTAATACAGTATGCTACCTCTGTTGCAAAAGGAAAATATATATTTGTTTCATTTTTTGATCATAAAACAAGTCATGCAATACTTCCTATTACATTTGATCCCAAACCTGATGTGTATCGAAATATTGTCTTTTATTTTAAAAATTTAGATCAAAAACCAAATATTTCTATAAATCCTCCTACATTTGATCCTATCAAACGCCACGGACTTACTGCCATTGAAATAAGTGGAATAGCTGAGTAAATATTCAATCAGTATGGAACAAACGCGCCCAACACGTTCATTTAATTCATTAACACCCAAATCTATCGGAATATTTATGGGAGGCATTTTATTATTTTCAGCAATTGTTATCGGAGCACTTAATTTGACTGGATCATCAAACGATAATGATAACAACAAACCACAGGGTAACCAAGTAGATGTGAAAAAAGAAGGAGATCTCTCTCCTCATACTCTTGTGTATGGGACATGGACTGAGAAATCCTCAAGTATTCTAGCATATGATCTTGGGACAGGAGACTCGGGGGTTATTGCCCAACTCCCAGTAAATGTTAAAAAAGTCTCTGTTCTATCTCCAACACAGCTACTATTTATCTCAAATACTAATATTAAAGATCAGGGGAGGAACATTAGTACGTATGATCTTCATACAAAAGAGACAAAAGTTATTTACGAAGCTTCTGAAGGATTTAGTATCGATGACTATGTCATCTCTCCGAATAAGCAATATATTGCTGTGTGGGAAGTGCAACCAAATCCAGAATCTGAAGTATTATTAAATGGGAAATCAAGTGTATATACAACCAAAATAGCTGACCAAACAATAAAAAATGTAATCTATCAAGAGGACGCAGTCACTTCTAATCCAGTACGCTATCCTGTAGGGATACTCAATAATGGCACTGTCTTTATGGACAGGTTCCTTCCAAATAACATTGCTGGTTGGGGGTATGGGATGAGTGTTTCAAACTTTTTAGGTACAGAAAAGCAAGATCTTGCGTCAATGCAAAATGGAACATACAGTACTCAGCCACTCCTTTCTCCCAACGGGAACTATTTACTTTTTTCAGGATATAATAATAACCAAGAAGCTGGAGCAACTATTATTGGAGGCTTTAAACAAGCACAGTTGTCCTCAAACACAATTGAGCTCTTAAACACAGAAACACTTGAGAGGCAAAAATTGAGTAACATTAGTGAAGCTCACGTCTACCCACAAGTAAAATGGGATGGAAATGATGCAATCATCTACTATCAATCATCTACAGATACTGAACAAAATGGAATATATAGATACTCGCTTGTTCATAAGACCTCAACAAAATCAACTCTTGATGGTGCTGAATTTCTCGTTCAATCACTCAGCTCAACAACAGAACTCGTAGGGAATAAACAAATCTCAAGTACAAGTGTTGGCAATTTAGGAGCTTCTTATGAATCTCCTTATGTTAATCTCTCACTTGTTACAGCAAATCAAGATGAGACTCCACTTGACCTTGACACAACATTTGCTCAGTACATAGATACTGTGCCATCAAATTATTTTGATAAATCTATTTATATGTCTTCAACTGAAAGTAATGGAACAATAAAAGGAGATAATTTACAGCTCAGTACTTTTATTTATAAGCCTGAAATTGAAGAGGAAAGACAAGAGCAGCAACAAAGACCAGTGACTACTCCTACATTTGAACGACAACCATCACAATCTGATGGAACTAAACCAACTCCAACGCCTCAATCTGATGAGGAAACCATTGATTGTCAGTCGATGGCTCGAAGCATCTGTGAAGGACAGCATCCAGATGATATAAATGCAAAAGGATTATGTATTCAAGACCTTAAGCCACAATTAAAAGCCTCAGGACAATGTAATAAGTCCCCTCTTTATATATATGGTGCAGAAGGCAAACAAATTTCAGTTACGATCCACACACCAGTCTCTAATACATATCCTAACCATACAGGAAAACTTTCTTTAATTGCCCATTCAAATGGGAATATTTCTGTAGGAGATAAAACATATGAATCCCTACAGTTTGATTATGTTTCTGCGGTATATCGTATTCCTCAGCCTACAAACGGCTATGTTATAGAAAGAAGTAATCTTTCAACAATAATTCAAAAAATTGCAAAAAACCTCGCACTGAATACAAAAGAAACTAATGATTTAATACAATATGCTAACTCTGTTGCAAAAGGAAAATATATATTTGTTTCATTTTTTGATCATAAAACAAGCATTGCAATCCTTCCTATCACATTTGATCCCAAGCCCGATGTATATAGAAATATTGTCTTTTATTTTAAAAATTTAGATCAAAAACCAAACTATTCTCTCAAACCTCCTACATTTGATCCTATCAAACGTCACGGATTTACTGCTATTGAAATATCTGGTATCGTTGAATAATACATATGGAACCAATAGAGACAACTCAACCAATACAAAATCCTATACAAACACCTGTCTTGAATACGTCTCGTAGATTTCAAAACCTATCGCCTAAAAATATTCTTCTATTCTTACTCCTCATTATTTTTGTAATCGGGGGTGTATTTTACGGGGTTACAAAAGTAAAGAATAGTACAGGTACGGATAATAAAGATGATGCATCCAAAGAGACACAAGAAATAGTAAATCTTGCTCCATATACCCTTGTCTATGGGTCATGGACAGACAAGAACTCTGTTATCTTTGCATATGATTTATCAACAGGGAAAGAAGGAGTATTAGCTGAGCTACCTGTTAACATAAAGAAGGTAACTGTTTTAGATGATAATACACTTTTGTATATAGCTCAAACTGATGTGAGAGATCACGGACGAGTTATTGCTAAGTATGACCTTTCAACTAAAAAAGAAACTACACTTCTCACTGCAAGCGAAGGATTTGGAATTGACGATTATGTTATCTCTCCTGATAAAAAATATATTTCTTTATGGGAGATACAGGTAAATAGTGACTCAGGTGTTTTACTTGGAGGAAAGTCTCGAGTATACACAGCAAATCTTACAAACCCACAAACAAAGAATCTTATAACTGATGAAGCTGCAACTGAGGACACCCCAGTAAAGTATCCACGAGGTATTCTCAATAACGGGACAGTCTTTATGGATAAGTTTCTTCCTAATTCTGGTGCAGGATGGGCATATGGGATGAGTGTTTCAAACTTTACAGGAACAGATCAGAAAGATATTGAAACTATGACAAATGGAACTTATGGAACACAACCAGAGCTTTCTTCTGATGGTAACTTCTTCGTATTTGCAGGGTACACAGGAAAAGATGGAAGGACTCTCCATAATGGGTTTCGAAATGCGTTAATCAAACCAAATACTGTAGAACTACTTGACACAAAGAATCTAGAACGTAAATTATTACCTAATCTCTCACAAGAAGACTCATATCTAGCAGTTACTTGGGGGGAGAGTAACTCTCTCCTACTTACCATATTCTCTAAACAAAACGCTCACTCAAGCAAATTTATATATTCTATGTCTGATCAAACAAAAATACCAGCCATACCTCAGCCTACAGATGAAAGTGGGACAGTTATAAAACAACTCACAAACACTACATTACTTATAGGGACAACAGATCTAACTTCTGCTACTACAGGAAATTTGGGGGATACGTATTCTACATCATATACAAAATTTTTAGTTTATGATGAAAAAACAAAAATGACTACCCCTCTCAATAATACAAGTCAATTAATGCAAATTATAACTATTCTTCCCAATTCATCTTTTGAATCATTTGAAAATGTCATAAAAGATACTAATAAAGACTTGTATGGAAAACAACTTCAGCTCAGAACATTTACAATAAAATCTAAATTAGCTTCTACACGAGAAAAACAACAATCTGTAACTCGTGAAAGCCATGTAAGTATAGATAATGGGGGGACAAATAATACAGGGGGTAGTAATAATCCTCCACCTAGTAGTGAGCCGCGAGTCCAATGCAAAGATATCTATGGAGAACAAGCAAAGGCTACCTGTGGAGGAGAACCTTCTTTACCCGCTGGATGTACAGGAGAATGTTGGGAAAAGTATGAAAGCTGGAATACATGTAATGATAGCTTTTACATCAATCTACCAGCCGAGAGAAATTGTGCAGATTCTCCCCTCTATTTATATACCCCCAACCAGCAAAATATCACCGTTCAAGTACATACTCCAATATATAATACAAATATCTCACAAACAAATGGCAATTTCTCAGCTCTCACACAATCTGATAATTCAATGATTATAAAAAATAAAAGAGTTCATGGAATTACATTCTCTTATACTCCAGCCATTAAAAAAATTGTTTATCCGAAAAAGGGAATCATTACTTCTAAAGCAGAACTTTCTCAAAATATTAACTTTTTTGCGAAAAATTTAGGGCTGAATGAAAAAGAGACTTCTGATTTATTATCATCTGCTCATAAATCAATTACCTCCCCATATGCGTTTATTTCATTTTTTGATCATGAAACAAGTCATGCAATACTTCCTATTACATTTGATCCAAAACCTGATGTGTATCGTAATATTGTATTTTATATAAAGAATTTAGATCAAAAGCCAAATTTTTCTATCCAACCCCCTACATTTGATCCTATCAAACGTCATGGATTTACTGCTGTTGAAATATCTGAAATAGTCGAATAACACTATGAAACGAAAAAAATATTCTCGGGCAAAAAATCTATCAAAATTCTCTAAAATAAAAGGTTCTATTACATTCAAAGTTTTGATGGCTGTTGTAATACTTGGTAGTATTTCATTGGTGAGTGGTATATTTCCAAAACAACAAATTACTCCACAAGATCCAGATGCTCCTGTATATAAGCCTGTTGTTGAAGATGATCCTCTCCAAAAGGATTCTCTACAGCTAAAAACAATAAAGTTTGAAGCATGCTCACAAACAGTTGCAGTAGAGATGGTCTTAGACCGTTCAGGGTCTATGAATGCCCCTCCCACCAAAATACAAAACCTTAAAACTGCAAGCTTATTCTTTATTAACAAACTCCCAGATGATGCACCTATAGGCCTTGTTACTTTCTCTAACACTATCCGAGAAGAATTTCCTATTCAAAAATATAGTGACATAAAGGTAAATATACAACCCATTATAAAAGGACTTGTCCCATCTGGTACTACTTACACAAGAGACGCAATGATCAAAGCAAAATCAGCTCTTGAAGTAGGTATCCCTAAGTTTCCTGGAAGACAATTTGCACTAATTCTCGTGTCTGATGGAGTACCAGAAATACCAGGGCAACAATTCCCCCCTAGCCAGGACCCGAGGACATCACCAAATGTAGCAGATGAGATAAAAAATTTGGGTGTAAAAGTCTATACTATTGCTATTACACAAGGGATGCCACAAGGTGTTAAACAACAAATGACAACCTTAATGAAGGACATATCTTCACCTAATGCTTTTTTTGAAGCCCCAGATACGAGTCAATTGCAAAATATATATGATCAGATAGGATTTCAAATTTGTAACGTAGCAGGCTAAATAATATAATATATTTGACTAATCCTATATTCCAAATTAAAATATCGTCATGCCTGAAATAACACTTCCACACCATATTGCTATTATCCCTGACGGCAACCGTAGATGGGCAAAAGAGCACAACTTACCTCTTTTTGAAGGACATAGAAGAGGAGCACAAACAACAATTTCTCTTGCTAGAAAAGTACGA
>Ga0265293_10006197_pt1 | contig 19311 bp, 18 predicted proteins | sample Munlanlewell138R_FD_192505 | JGI IMG/M metagenome (GOLD analysis project Ga0265293, IMG submission 192505) | Leachate microbial communities from a municipal landfill in Southern Ontario, Canada - Leachate well 138R | ecosystem: Engineered > Solid waste > Landfill > Unclassified | place: Canada... | reverse complement strand
GAAGCGGAAGAGCCGAGTTAAGAACAAGAAACAGGAAAGTAAACTTTTGGAGCTGGAAGCGAAAGCTCGATCACAAGGAGTATCTTACGGGCAGTTAAAAGCAGCAGAATACGCAAAGAAATATGCGAAAGTAGAAATATAAACCAAAACCCCTGTAATGCCTATTTTACAGGGGTTTTTTACAAAAAAGTGGGGCTCAAAATTGAGTTCTAACGGCTTTTTTCTAGGCACCTTGACACTTACTACCTTCAAAAAAGGGTCGCAATTCTTCCAAAGCGGCACCATGTAATCTGTGTACATGTCTACACGTATAGCGTAATCGTTCGGCCATATCCGCCCAATTTAGACAGTCGATATATCGCATTTCCAAAATTAACCGGTGTAAATCGTTCGGTACTTTTTGTATCAGTTGCTCTATACTTCTTTGTTCGTGAAGCGCTCGATGCAACTGTGTCTGGTAACGGTCTTTAACGTCCATGTATGCTGCCCATATTTCGTCCTTTTGTGAGCCATCACTCCCCGCGGGCATACCGTTAACAATCGCGGTAACCCGTTCCGCCCTGGTCAAAGCTATTTCAATTTGTTCTTCCAAGCGGCTAACGTATAGCGCCAGGTGTCTATATTTGTTGAGATACTCTTTACAATCCATTGCTCACCTCCTGATCTGCGCTTTTACCGCCTCTAACAATCCCTCTTGGGTAACGTTTTTACTGTTTAGTGCGGTCATAACAGCTTCATCCATAGTATCTTTGGTTAGTATGTGGTGGACAAATACAGTCTTGTCTTGGCCTTGTCGGTGGATCCGGGCATTTGCTTGTTGATACAGTTCGAGAGACCAAGGCAGCCCATACCAAATAATTATGTGTCCCCCATATTGTAAGTTGAGTCCGTGCCCAGCCGATTGTGGGTGGCATACAAGAATAGCCAGTTCGCCCCTGTTCCACTTGTTAATGGCGTCCGGAGAATCGATAGTAACTGCGCCCGGGAATTTCCCCAAGATCCTTTTTTCGTCTTCAATATAGTTATAATTAATTAGCACGGGTTGGTCTTGTGCAGCTTCAATAAGTTCTTCCAAAGTATCTAACTTCAAACGGTGTATCTCGTGTGCAGTTTTGTTTTCGTCATACAAGAAGCCGTTGGCCAGTTGTAGTAGTTTGTTGCTCATAACGGCAGCATTTAATCCGATAATGTCTTCCCCATCTAAATCTTTTAATACGTGATCTTCTTTAAACTTATCGTATTTCTTTCGTACTGTATCCGGCATCTCTACATAGTGTTCGATGTCTATCCGTTCGGGCATAGTTAACCAATCCACTGCCCGCATAGAAGTACATATGTCGGATAGATTCTCGTCAATAATTTTTTTCCCTTCCGGGCGAAGTGTCCACTCATAAATAATATGTCCGTTTCGTCTGCCGGGTTTGAAATAGCAGTCCCTATATGTGGTAAGGGTCTTGCCTAACCTTTCGCCCCTATCCAGTAGATATATTTCGGACCACAGATCCATGTATCCGTTTGGAGCAGGAGTCCCAGTTAAACCTACTACTCTCTTACATAGCGGCCTAACTTTACGGAGCGCCCGAAATCTCTTAGCCGATGGGCTTTTAAAAGAAGAGAGCTCATCGATAACCAACATATCAAAATCCCACTTATCCCGAAGGGTTTCGACTAGCCAGACCACGTTCTCCCTATTAATAACATAGATGTCGGCTTTCTTTTTTAGTGCTGCGCGCCGATCAGTAACGGCGCCCAGTATCTTGCTTACGGTAAGATGGTTTAGATGATCCCACTTCTCGATCTCTCGTGGCCACGTATCTTGTGCTACTCGTAGTGGGGCGATAACCAATACTTTTTTAACCTCAAACAAATCGTTAAGCAGCAGATCTATCGCGGTCAAGGTTGCTACTGTCTTGCCGAGCCCCATCTCCAAGAAGAGAGCATAGGCTTCGTTTTCCAATATTTTTTTTGTCGCGTGTTCCTGGTAAGGGTGGGGTTTATATTCCATTAAACACCACCCCCTTTTTCACGTAGCAGGGTGTCTACGTCACTTTTGGTATAGGGTACATATACACACATACCAAGTTTCCTGAAAAACGCGTGTTGTATTTCTTGCATTGGAGAGGGCTTTCCTTTTTTCCTTTTCAGTTCCACGAAAAAGACACGGCCACCTGGTAACAGCACCATTCTGTCTGGCAATCCCTCCTCGTGCTGGGAGGATAACTTGATACACTTTCCGCCTCTTGTCTTTATCTGTTTGATTAAATATTTTTCTATGTCTTTTTCGAATTCCATCAGCTGTCCTCCGGTATTTTTTGATATACGGTTTGCAACCCATAAACTGTGCGTTGTCGCTTCTCTAATTTTTCCCAACCTTTAATCGCTTTTAATAGATTGTGATATTCTTTAATGGTGTATAGCGGTATGTTAGACACATACATACCGAAAAGTTCTGCAAGGATTTCTTGGATGCACACAATCTGCCGTTGATATGTTAGAGGGACATCTACTTTCAGGTATCCTTGTATAAAATCTTTTCGTTCACTGGGGCTTAATTCTTCCCAATTTTCAGGAAGCGGTCTCTCTAAATATTCTTCGATCATGCCAAGCTTTGGATTGTCTTCCATGTAAGCTTCTTGCTTATCCAAGGCCAAGCCTTCTAATTCAGGGGTGAGATACAGTAGTTCACCGGCTTTGTAGATTTGTAAGGCTTCCGCCCAAATCTGATCGATGGTATCATCTTTGAGCTTGAATACTTTGTCGGTCTGTCGTACCCGTATAGGCCAAAACCGGCGGTTTCCTGTTCTGTCTTTTAAGAAGTCCGATTCGTTGGTGGACCCGTAGAACACACATTGTCTTGGATACACACCAGGCCTTCTGTCATAAGCTTTCCGGTAAATATCTTCTTGCTTAGATAAATAATGTTTTACACTCTCAATATCGGATCTCTTCATTGCGGAGAGTTCACCCATTTCTATGATCCAAACGCCGGACAGTTGGTCAAAACTCGTCTTTCCGGCCACCGTTATAAAGGTGTCACTGAACCAATACTTACCGAGTTTTTTAGCGAGTAGTGATTTGCCGATCCCCTGATTACCTACAAGCACAACCAAATAGTCGAACTTGCAACCGGGTTCCATGACTCTGGCCACTGCCGCAGCTAACCATTTCTTTGTTACCGCTCTTGTGTAGATGTCGTTATCTGCACCAAGATAATCGATGAACAATGTCTCTGCTCGGGGAACACCATCCCATTTCAGGTTGTTTAAGTATTTTCTGATTGGATGGAAGCCGTATTCACTGGCCACTACTTTTAAAGCGTCTTCGGTTATTTGTACGTTTCGTAGGCCATATGTTTTTTCGAGGTATCCTCTTAACGCGGAGTCATCTGTATCAGACCAAGCAGTACCGTTAATATGGTCAGAACATAGCCGCCATGGTAAATCATTGGTGATAACTATTTTTTGCGAAAATTCGTTGAATGCGATTTTACTTTTTAAGTTTGGGTCATTCCGAAATATGATTTCCACGTTTGGTTGGGTCATAAGGATTTCTCCTTTCTTGTTCGTAGTTGGTACTTCTTTCCAATCTTCTACTTGAAAATCTTCTCGTGCGGCTTTAATTTTTTCTTGGACTACTAATTGTTTTACAGCATCTATTTGCATAGCGAAATCTACCATGGCTAAATAAGACGGCATACGATTGATGGGGGTCTCCGGATCAGACTCCGCATCTAATGCACCAAACTTGTGAAGTCGGATTAAATCGAACGCATTACAAAGTTGTCCTCCTGCGGGGTCGGTAGCGTGGTGTGAATATGCGAACTTACCGTTTTCGTATAGCACCACTCCCGCGGAAGTACTACCAAGCGCATAGGTGTAGCGGTTCGGTTCGTCGCAAGGTACATATGTATCCGACAAGAACTCATCTATTGCGGCGTCTATGTCGTAAGCGCGACAAAACACACCTACTATGCCTGGCTTCGTTTCGGGGTTACCCTGTTGTGCAGCTCGTTTTAGATGTACTTTTTGTTCCCTGTCAGCCAGGGGCCACTCAATAGAATCTTTCCAGTTTTTGTATCGGCGTAAAATGTTATCAGCACATAAGATATCCCCGTCTTGCCTTTCAAATACAAATTCGCCGTCGGTTGAAGTGCTTGGCCAGTACATAAGTCTTGACGCCTCATAGGTAGTTGAGTCAAATACTTCAATATCAAAATCTTTTGCGATCTGTCTGGCGATGGGTTCGTATTCTTCTACTGAAACTTCACGGTCAAGTGGAATTACATATCTAAGTCTTGGCAAGTTTGGAGTGTGGCTGTGGGTAGAATAGCAGCACATAGTATAGTTGTATAAAAGTGTAATGTCTTCCCACATTCCTGGATTAGCGTAGTCAGCATCAAGGGTAATAAGGGATCTACTTTTGATGTTATTTCCTATTCGACGGCCACCTTCTATAACACCACCGACGAATCCGCCGACATCTTTCGCCGCATCTTTTTCGATTTTGTTCATAGACTTGTATTCGTTTGTGGTTTCGTGCGTCCGACATGTTTTGCTTAGGCGGGTACATAAATCATCCCACGACATATCCCGGACTTGCCACTTCAAGTCTTTTCTCGATTTGCCAACAGATATTCTCATGCCTATACCCTCCAGGCTTTATCATCTAAATAAATATCTGCAAAAGGTTTTTTAGAGTCGGGAGTTAGTTCCCACTCGGTAAACGGATTACAGTTAATTGAATCAAAATGTAAACCAAACGCTTTGCACGCTTCGATAGCAGCATCTAACTGTTCAGCTTCTCTGCATGTGTGTAATATAATCTTTGCGCCCTGTTGTTGCTGTAATAGACACCAGTTAATAATATGTAGCTTTGGCCGAAGTATAGTAGGGAAATCTGTTTCAAACAGAGTGCCGTCAAAATCGATAGCAATGTATTCGTATTGTCCTGGTGGTGGCCAAGCATTACCACTCGGTATTTTCCTCGGTTGCGGTTTGATCATCTGTCTCTCCTTTCTCTTCAAAATTAGTAGTAATTCGTGTTAAATCGGTTACTTCTTTATCGATTATCTTTTTATCCCAGGGTTCAAGGTCTTCATAATCCGTAGGCATGGCATTAATCCTCCTCTGTAAAATGGTGCTTAGTTACGGCGATTGGGAAAGGCTCAATCTCACTCGCCCACAAAGCAGTTCCTTTACCACATATGCTCTCCCAACAGATTGGGAACCCACCTATACCATCAAAGAGTGAACCCAATGTACCTTTGAATCCAAGTTGTTCCGCAATGCCATACAAAACAAAATAGGTGTTAGGCAATGCTACTGAGTTGCCAAGAGCTTTGTATCTCCCAGAGTCACTTGTTGGATTCTTCAACCAAGTAAGTATAGCTTTATCGGTCTTCGGTTTTTTACCTGAGATGTTTTGGAAAGTATCCCAGACTTTCCGCCAAAAGTTTAAGTCTTCCGGAAGTTCTTGGATATCCGTCCAACCGTCTGGAAAACCTTGTAGCCTTTCACATTCTAACGGTGTGAGCCTCCGGACGGACTGTTGGTTGGCCACGAACATATCTTGATCTGCTAATTGATTTCCGGTACCTTTTGAGATGCCGCAATCTAAGCAGCCTGTAACATTTTGGTATGTTGTCAATACCTTTTGACAACCTTTATGGTCTGTCTCAACCGAAGCGAAGGCTTTTCCATTTTCAGCAATAGAACATGCTCTTTTACGGTCATCCACCACCACGATCCCACCTTGGTTGCAGGCAGGGTTTCCACCATTTAGATCCAAAGTCCTCGATGTTTCAGCCTCATAGACACCACTGAGGGGGTTATCGGATTTCATGCTATTACTTTCGTAGGAGGATATGCCATAAGCCACGGCATGAGGTGTTCCATGAGAGTCAGACAGCAAGGTCGGTGCGACATCTTCTGTGAAGGACGCCGCTCCCTTCCCACCTTGTTGATCCAAGGCGTAGACCGGCTCAAACAAGTACTGGGTATTGCCCGCAGTTAATGTGGCGGATAAGTTCTCTTGTGTGATGGGACCCTTGCCTCCTCCCTCTTTACCTGAACGAATCTGTAAAGTGATCGGAGGATCGTTTACGGCGTGCCTGTCAATAGTGTTTAAGGTAAAGCACACTTCTTCGTTGACACCATCGCCCTGTGGGCCGTTTTTCTCTTCTCTTCCAATCATCGATCCTTGTAGGCAATAAGCGGGAGCATCCATGACGAGGTGTCCTTCTCTCCCTCCAGCATTGGTGTTGAGGGTACAGGCGGTATCGATGGGTCCAGTAATCCGACTGTCTTGGTTGTGCCACTCGAAGACATCCTTTTCTACCACAGCCGTGGTAGTTCTGATGTCACCTAGGTCAAAGTTGTTTAGAGTAGGGTTGACTTTCCCTTCCACCCAGGTCTCAAAGTCACCTTGGAATTTGGCTCTTCGGCTCTTGACGAAGGGTTCGAGTACACAAGGGTATCCTTGCCCCGCTTGACCGCCTCCACAACCCAAGGACATATGTCTTTCATCTGATAAAAAGGCATCTCCGTTCCCTTTTGACACGACGCCATAAGCCTTATCTACTCCAGCCAGCTCTCCAGATCGTCCTCTTCCATCAAACCCGCCTGCGTCAATAAAGCCTCCTTCAGAATCGGTGGTAGTTCCTTGCCCCGCGATTCGGCTCGGCGCAAGATACCCTGGCAGGCCTTCACGCTTAAATAATATTTCTGGTGCGGTGTGACCTCCAAAATCTGCGACAAGGTAGATTCTACGGCGTCTTTGGGGGACTCCCCAAAATTGGGCATCGAATACTCGCCAAGCGATACTCCATCCATCTCCCATAATGGCTCCTGAATTATGCCACTTTCCTTTGTGAGGTTCAGGTATAGTGGTGGTTTCGTCACAGACTTTCGCTGTTTCTTCGAGGACGGCCCGGAAGTCTTCTCCCTTATTGGAACTAAATGCCCCCGGCACATTTTCCCAAACCATAAAGCGTGGTTTAATGTCAGCACCCTCTGTGTCGTTGATAAGTTGGTCATTTTCTCTCATCTCCTTTATCACTCTTATTTGCTCCATGAACAATCCCGATCTTGCGCCATCGAGTCCAGCTCTTTTCCCAGCAACAGATAAATCCTGACATGGGCTGCCTCCTGTCACAACTTCAACTTCAGGGAGCATATATCCTTTGAGTTCCGTTATGTCTCCATAATGTTTCACTTTTGCTCCTCCTCTTTATTGACATATGGAAGATCATTCATCTCTGGTCTGTATAATACGGTCCACCATAGTCCTATTAGATTCCACAGCACTGCGCGGTCATGGGGTTCATCTTTATCACCTCGGAGCCATTTAAGATAATGCCTGACTGCTGAATCGAGATAACAGTGTGTACTGATCCCTTTCTCCCAGTTTCGTTCCGCGTATTTCTTTGCGCCGTCTTCATAATGCTTGGCCACTTCTAAGAACGCGGTTGCCGGGCAGTTGAACATTTCCAAAATTGTGAGTTTTATAGCTTCTCTTAGATGTATTTCTCCCCCGGTGCGTTGAAACAGTTCTAATTTTGACAGGATATAGGGTGAGATGGCCATATCGACAGGCCACTCTCTCAGCAGAATCTCTTTGCAGATATCTAACGGAATTAAATCACATCGTCCTTTCCCGTCCGCCGTATCACGTACCGCCCCTGTCCCATACTCTCTCCTTGTTCCATCATCTTTTAACATCTTTCTTTTCCTTTCTCGGTCTGTAGTGATAACAGAGTTCTGGGGGACAGTTTCTGGAGCCGCCTGTTTGTTCTAAAAAGTTGCACATGCTGTCTTTGGTAAGCCCTATAATTCTGTTGTGTTTATCAAGCAGAGGTAAATAAATCTCTACTCGATACTTACATAACATCCCCCAGATACATCTCATTTCAATCGCCTCCCACATATGGGGCAATATAGGTTATCTACGTTTTCCCAACCTACTATGCCGCCGTCCCATGATTTGGGGATTACATATGTTTGCGTGCAGTAATAACACGGCTCGGTATTGGTTATTCTTTCTTCCTTTATTGGCTTCTTAGTAACCCAACCGGAAAATGAGCCGCATTCTGTACAGATGTAAGCATCCATAATCCCGTGCTTTTTTATTTCTGTTTCAGCACCACATTTTTTGCATTTCATCTTTTTCGTTTGCCCCCTTTAAATTCGAACACATCATCAAGCGTAGCATCCACAATTTCCGTTATGCCGGGCCAGATAACAGACCCTTTAAAAGTGCTTTTTTCAAGCGCCACCATAAACAGATCGGCTAAAAGAGCGCATGTTGTTAGTAGATCTGCGAAGGCTCTTTCGTTTTTAATAGTTATGTTTTTGTTTGTGACGGTAGTAAAATCCTCCGCGACTCCTAATACAACTCTAATATCGAGAGGATCATATTTTTCTGTTAGCACAGTATTAAGGCTTATTAGAAAACAAAGTGTTTTAGTAATGTTTTTTACTACTTTTTTTCTTCTCATTTTTAATCCTTTCTGTAATACGGTGTATCGTATCCATCCGCATTAAGTGGTAGACCTTCGGCCCAGGCTATGGGTTCGCCCATTATTTCGCACACTTCGTTTGCAGTTCTACCATCTACCGGTTCATTGATCACAACTTCATCGTGTATGTGCAGCCGTATATCAAATCCCTTTTGGTATAGTCGGTACATTGCATCTAACAGACAATCTCTTGCCGTCGCTTGTACACAGTTCTCCGCCAGTTTTCCGCCGTATGTGTCTAACTGCTCCCATTTTTTGGTTACCTGATTCAATCCTTTGTAATGAATAGATGGGCTACCGTATCGGTTATCACCTACCTTTGCTTGGTAATAGCAGAGGCTTCTACCACTGGGGAGATCCATAAAAAGATGTCCGTTACTATACCTAAAAACGATTCCACCTATAGGGTCAATCCCCCGCCCCTCTGCTAAAGCTTCAAAGGCTGCATCTTGAAGTGATTTCCACCACCGCACAATATTTTTATTGGCTTTTCGCCAAAGTTGTACTATTGTAGCTAATTCTTCTTCCGGGATTCCCATCTCTATGGCGCCCATTGCGGTAAGGGCCGTTACTCCACCTTGATAACCAAGTGCGAGAGTAGCCACTTTGCCTCTTTGCCGTAAGGAGTATTCTGGATTACCTTTTACGATTTTGTCTTTTGGTACGCCAAACATTTCACTGGCTACCGCTTCGTAAATTAATCCTTCACCCGCAAACTCTTTAAGTACCCAACTTTCTTTTGCGTACCAAGCTATTACTCTTGCTTCGATGGCGGAATAATCGGCGACTAAAAACCGACACCCGGGGTCGGGGATCAGCGCCGTTCTGATTAACTGTGACAACACAGTAGATACATCGTCGTATAGTAATTCAAATAAATCGTAGTCACCTTCTCGAACGATATTTCTTGCAAGGTCCAAGTCCGACATGCTATTCCGGGGTAGGTTTTGAACTTGTACAAGTCGGCCAGCGAACCTACCTGTTCGATTGGCACCGTAGAACTGGAACAACCCTCGTATTCTTCCGTCATTACACACAGATCTTGCTATGGCATCGTATTTTTTTGTGCTGCTTTTGGACAGTTCTCGTCTTAGTGTTAAGAACTCTTTCGCTTCGTCCGTTTCAATTAGTTGCATCACTCCGGGCATTGCTTTCTTGTTGAGGCTATCAACCTTGACACCTTCTGTATTGTTTAGCCAATCCTTAACCTGGCTGACTGAGTTTGGGTTTTCAATTCCAGTTAAATCGGTTGCTTTCAAACTCAAGGCAGCCTTATACCTAGCGTCGAAGCTGATAGCATTTTCAACAAGTGACAGGTCTACCGCTACTCCCGTATCATTTATTTTCTGATCCAATATCCAATAATTTCGTTCTGTCTGATTTGGTCTATAAAGTAGTAATTTCTGCCGAACATAATTCTCCGCTTCTACATCTCGCTGATTGTACTCTTTAAACCTTCGCCATTTTTCCATATCGTGCTCCGGCAAATTTCGTGTTCGGCCGCTGTTAATCTTTGTTGGTTTGCAGGGTACGCAGAAATAACGTATTAGGTCTCTGCCTGATTTGAGTTTCGTTTTATCTTTTGGTAGTCCAAGTGCAGCTGAAACTTCGGCAAGGCTCAGGGGTAATCCCACCTGAGCCGCCAAAACCATCGTGCACTCCCACTGTTCCGGTTCAAATATTTTCGATTTTCCGAACATTGAGGCAAAACAAATTCGCTCGAAGTTTGCGTTATACGCAGTCTTCGTTATATCTGGATTAGTTAATGCTGCTATGAAGTTATCGGATAGTTTCTCACCGTTTGCCAAGTCTACTACTTTTACCGGTCCATAATCTTCTGAGTATGCTACAAGCATTACTTCAAAGCTTGGGTGATCTGCGTACCGATAAGCCCCGCAACTTATCAAGTCTATATCTGAATATGTTTCGACATCAATGGATAGTGTTTTCATAACTAGCTGAGAAAATCGTCATCATCTTCAACGATATGATTTTTAAAATCATCAGCAGCAGAAGTTCTGCCCGTTAAGTTGGGGCCATCTTCTGTTTTTTGTAGGTTATTCAAACCTATTCCTACGCCTCTATTACCCCCAGAGTCGTAAGGGTATATACTAATGGAAATATTTCCGTAACACCCCGAATAAAAATCGGTTGGCTTAATGATGGGCGCACCTTTTTTATCGAGAATTTCGGGTTGTATATCGCTGCTGCAATTAAAGTATACGGTGTTTTTAAACTCTTCTTGATCTGGTCTTTCTTCATCTCCGTCATGTAATGGCAGCGTAAGTTTCCCCGCAGGCGGGAGTTTCCCACCCCACTTCTTTTCAATACCTTCTTTTTTTGCTTCTTCAATTGCTCGTTCAAGTAATCGTATTGCCGTTTTTTCGTTCTTGTCGATCACCGCACACACTCTATACTTTTCTGGGCCTTTACCGTCGATTGCATAGGGCTCAAATGCGTGGACATAGGTAAAACGTACAGGTCCTACTACTAATCTTGCCATCTTTTTTCCTCCTTACATAAAATCTCTAGTTGCACTGTTAAACTCTTCTCTCTTGTCTGACTCTGGTACCAATGTTGGCTTTCCAGGCGGCTTAATAACGAGGTCATCAAGCAACTCGGTAAAACTCTTCTTCGTTAATAACTTTTCCATTGCCGTGATACCTTTTAACTTCTTCTCGTAAATTTGGTTATCCTCGTAACCGTTTGCCATTAATTTGTCGGCCACCAATTCCTCGTCCATATAACATCTGTTGGATCTTCCTTCAACGAGTTTAAACCCTGGCCACTTTGTCCCGGCTAAAGCTTTCTGGTAAGCATAATCTTTAATGTCTTTGATCCACGCTTCGGCTTTGTCAAGCAGCATTAGAATTTCCGGAATCTCGTCATCATCTAAAATCGGTGGAGTTGCAAATTCGTGCTCGGCTAACGACAGTGCCTCTTCTGCTCTTGCTCTACATATCGCCTTCCCTTTACAGAATTGGCAATGGTCTCCTGTACAATAGTCGCCTTCACCTTTATCGGCTAGTAACGCACGGGGTCTTACATATTGCTCTCCCCATTCTTCTAAAGTTTCTGCTGCTAATAATTCCGTACTTACATTGTCAAGCCTGGGCTGTACTATTGTTAAAGCTACTTCTTTTATATCGTATAAGTAGCCGTACTTCTGTAGCGCCCCAAGACCATACAATCTGATCTGCGGATTATCTTCCGCGTATACGTGTACCCCCTTTCCATATTTAAGGTCGATGACTTCCATAGTGCCATCTGCGATAATGATTGCATCTCCAGTCCCAAAACCCTCCGGTACAATGTGAGAAAAATCTAATCGCTCTTCAATCAAAAGCATCGCGTCTTTAGTTTTCGCAAGGGCAGCAGAGTACTTCTCCGTAATCAGGTCCTCATAAAGTTCAGACATCTCTTCCATTTCAGTGTCCGGAGCCATGTCTTTCCAAATGGTGTCAAATTCTTTCTTATTAATAGTCTTTAAGAGGTCATACCGAATACGCGCTTCTGCTAACGCATGAGCGCGAGTACCTTCTTCTGCGTATGAAGATGTCGTATCTTCAAAGCGTTCCTCTAACCTTGCGGAAGGTGGGCACATAAGCCACCGTTTCGCGCCGGAAGCTGACAATAAGGCGTGTTGTTTATCCATTCTTCAGATCCTCCTCGGCCTGTAATAGCGCCTCAACCAATTCACCATATTGCTCAGAGGGTATACCTGATAGCGATTTCACGCCATAGCTGGTAATAATTGCTTTCGCGTCAACACCACTTGCCTGAGCCTCTTTAATAACTCTGCGCACCTGTTCAATTGACCATACCACTTCATTTTTCTCTTCTTTGGTCTCAACGGGTTCAGTAACTGTTTCTGTCGGTTCATTGAAAGCTTCAAAACTGACAATTTCTGGTGGTGCTACTGGAACACCCCTATTGTCGTGCTCCATATAAAGCAGTGTTTGGAGATTGTCTAAAAGAGTGCGGTAATTTGGGGAGGTGGGATCGGTCGCCGCCAATACTTTTTTAATCCGATTAATTTCTTGATTCATCTTTTCCTCCTTCATGTTTTTTCTTGTAACCTTTTCGTATAGTCGTATCCTCTTTAACGTTTTACCCACATTAAAGTATTCTTATTTGGCTATCCGTAATCAGTTTTCCGAACTTCAAGTTTAAAAAAAATCTTCATACTCTTAACTCTTCTCCTTTCCGGGTCACTTGCTGCGCCCACTCGTCTAGGAGCGCAGCGTTGATCAGATACTTTTTTCCAAATCGGACAGCCGGAAAATCCTTGTGAGAACAGAGATCTTGTACACTCCGTAAACTCATATTTAGGATTTCCGCAGCCGTTTTGGTAGTAATAAAGATTTGATCCATACTCACCCCTCCCCTAAAAAGAAACAAGCATTAACTTCTCGTTGGGTCAGTCTCAAAATAAGAGCCGTTCTTCGGATGTCGGCAGCAGTGAATTCTTTTTCTCCCGATAGTTTTTCCTGGAGTTCTGCCCACTCGATGCCTAAACTGTCGGCGAAGCTGTTATCTTCACTGTACTCCGCCCGAATCTTTTTGCGAAGAAAATCGTGGTTGAACTTCATCTGCCCATTCTCCTTTCTAGGTACTATTCACTTTTCCGAAAATTCTTAATTCAACAATACCACATTTTTTTTCACTCGTCAACAAAAATTGGGCGCTACAAACTGTTTTCATTTTCACTTACTCTATTTTATTTTAATGAACCATAAAACTTTTTGTTGACATTCTCGAACATGGGTGCTATTCTTGTATTACGAGATGTGCTAATGTCTAGCCGACAATTACCACTTATATTATGTTAGCATATCCCCTTATAATAGTCAAGTAAGGAGGATAAAAATGGCAAGGAAAACGAACTGTATTAAAAACGGGAAGCCCATGTATCGAACTACCCTTTTAGTCGGATATAATAAAGAGGGTAAACCGGTGCGAAAGAACTTCTTCGGGAAGTCTATTCGGGAGGCAGAGTCTAAAAAAGAATTATACAAACAAACCATGGCGCACGGGCACAACCTAGAAATTGCGGAACTGTCTCTTTCCGAAGCCATGCGGTTGTGGTTATTCGAAGTTAAAAAGCCGGATAATCGAGTTAAGCCATCAAGCTTTGAACGGTATCATTCTATACATAAAAACTATATAGAAGGATATCCGATTGGCAAAAAGAAAGTGGATAAGATTAAATCTTTAGATGTACAAAGACATTTAAACGATTTAGAAAAAGAAGGGAAAAGTAATTCCCTGCTTAAAACAGTATATAAAATAATGAAGATGTTTTTCATTTATGCAGAAGAACAAAACTATATTAGCAAGAGTCCGTGTACTCGCGGGATTACTATACCGGGAGAACGGCCCTATAAAAAAGAAGTTGAAACATTTTCAGACCAAGAAATAGAGATACTGAAAAAGCACCTTGAAAACGATCATAGATTGCGATTAATAGTGCTGCTGGCTTTGGGAACCGGATTAAGACGGGGAGAATTACTAGCACTAAGGTACGATGATATTCGAGATGGGGGGCTCTATGTAGATAAGTCTCTTGCTAAACCAACGAATATAGAAGCCAATGGTGACAGGCACACAGAATTTTGCGTCTGGGAGCCCAAATCGAACACCTCACGGCGGTTTGTACCCTTGCCAGGGGATTTATCCAAAGAGATAGAATTACACCGGCAGAGGCAAATTTCAGAGCAATTAGCCGTAGGTTTTATTGGTGAGCCAGACTTCCTGTTCACAACAGCAACAGGAAACTTCATAGATCCCACCAATTTCTGTAGGGCTTTTAGTCGGCTTCTTAAAAGAGCAGGAATCCCACACAAGAAGTTCCATGCGCTTCGTCACACATACGCATCTAAATTAGTTCAAAAAGGGGTAGACATTAATACAATACAAGGTTTGATGGGACACAGTAATATTACCGTCACCAGTATCTACTTCCACGCAGATAGAAAAGTTATGACGGAATCCGTTCAAAAGCTTAATAATTGGTTCCAATAGAGCTTTGGTACAACTTTTGGTGCACACAATTGAAAAATAGCCACCTTCGGAAAACCGAAAGTGGCTATTTTCATGTTTGGTGCACAATAGGTGCACATAAGTGTAGTTAAAAGTGAAAATGCTATTCTGAATAGTACATTAAGTAAATAGCATACTTTTCTTCCGGGGTTATATCCAAACCCTTGAGATAGTTTATTACTTTAGTTTTTCTAGTTTCAAGACCGTAGGTGTCTTTTCTTACACCTTCTCCGGTTACAGGGTTTTTATCGCTTTCGATACGTTGTATCTGGTCTGCTGTTACAAAGTATGTGCCCATATCTATACCCGCGTCTTTAGCGGTGTCTACTTTTTCAAGAACACTCTCTGCTTCATACTCTATGTTTTTCTTTTCTGCGTAGTCTGCTTTTGCGTCTTCTTTAACATAAGAGTAAACTTTTTTAATGACAGCTTCTTTCGACTCTTGATCCAGGTTACGATATTCCGGTGTCTTAAAGACATCATCAAGTATGGCATGAGATTGCGTTCCGACTTTACGTTTATATTCTGTGTACTCTTTCGGCGACAATTGGAAGGTAGTTCCGTCTATCGTGATGTTCCCTCTCGGAGTGCTGGGCAGTACCTCAGTCGCCTTGTTCACCTGGAACACTCTGGCCAATTCATCATCTACCGCAGTCTTCTGCACGTCTTTGGCATAGTAAGGTGTTACAAATTGTTCTAGGGCTTTTAACGCTAAATTGTCAGGTCGTACATCTTCTCTGCCCCACATATCGAGATACGGCTCTTTTTCTACCTTATTCAACACATCGGCTTTGTTGATTAGCTTATTCACAAACTGCTCACCTTTTTTACCACCGGGGAAGTCTGTGTCTTTTGCCGCATAAGTAGTACGTCGTACCGGATCTACTGTTCTCGCGGCTTGACCGAATAGCGTAGGTATGAATTGTCCGGCATAGCTTTGTGCTGCACTTGCGACGGTTTCTCCGAGGCGGTTTTCGCCATACCCACTTAACGCTTGGTTGATACCCTGCAACATGGACAGTTCTGTTAACGGATCAGCGGTGGTAATCAATGCCTCAAACAAACGGTTAAAATCGATTTCATCAACATCAATCTTGCCGTCTTTCATAATAGTTGTTACAAGTTCCACACCGGCCATCAGAGGCATGGATGCGGGAGTTAGCCAATCTATGGTATAGTTTCTACCACCGACTGTTATGGAATACGGTTGGTTACCAAGCATCTGTTCATAATATTCTTCTTTGTCATCGCTGCCACCGGCTTTTGCAAGACCCATGGAGGCCAAGTACATGCCGAGTCCAAACGCAGCAGAACCAACCAGGCCTGAAGACAACCTGTCAAAGTATTGTGCAGCAGTAATTTTACCCCTAGCCAGTCTTATCGTTTCTATGCTTATTGCTTCAAGCCACCCGGCAGGCGAATATTCTACTCCACGTTTAATGATATTTAAGGGAGTCTTCTTAAAGGGCATTAAGCCGCCAACTATAATCTTAGTAGCTACATTTTTCTGCTCGATATTATTGAGCGCAGTAGCAAGTGAGTTGGCTTCACGGTATGTTGCTTTGAGGCCTTCTTCTACTGCGTACTTCCTGGCTCTGGCAAGTGCTTCATGCGCTTCTTTCGTGCCGGAGTTAATGAACTGTGTTGAAAATTTATTGGCCGTTAAATATGAAGCTAATGCCTTCCTGTAGGCTACGCCCATAAATATGGAGTCTTCTACATTCAGGCCTTCCATGTTAAGCTTATCTAAGAAGTTAAGCATTCGTCCACCAACAGACTTACCGAAGTTCTTTTTATAGCGTGCAAAGATATCGTCAAATCCCAATTTACCGCCGCCCAGCATAGCCGGTTTCATTACTTGCCAATCTTGTCTTACAAAGTCTCGGACTTCTTGACTTGCAAAGGCCAAGGTCTTGGTTCTCTGCATATTTGGATTAATAGATCCGGCTACACCTTCTGCCGTGGCCGCAACAACATCTTTTAATGTACGTTCTACCATCATGAACATATTAGATACGATATTCCGAATGTGGGTTCTAAGATTTCCGAGCATGGAGAGATATCTCCAAGCCACAACACGGTCGGAAATCCGGGGTGGTATCTGTTGCGCTATCTCCTTTATAATCTCGTGTTCAATAGCCTCCATCTCAGCTATTGTTCTGGCTTGTGAGAGTTGATCTAAGAGCTCTTGCCTAATTTTAAGCGCTGGTGCTTTGCCTTTGGTTCGTACATCTAGTTCGTCTTGCAACTTAGTAACCAATGCTTTGATATTGTAAATTCTACCTTGTGGTGACAGTTTCTTTAACATTGAAAAAGCCTGTACCACTTGCCCAGCTCTTGTAGCTTCTGCACAAAGTTCACCTACTATCTTTTCCCATTCTTCCAGGTCTCCCCGATCAGCGGCTTCAATTAGAAGCAGTTCTCCTAGCGCTATATCAGATTTGTTCAGTGCTTTCTGCCCGGTTATAATACCTCTCCACTTATCTGTCGCGCCGGATATGCCTCTGCGGGTAATTATATTGTTAGCGATATCTAGCGCATTCGCATCAGACACGGGCAGGTATGATCCCGTACCAGACAAAGCTCTTAGTTTAAGCGGGTCTCTAAAATCTTCAGGTGTGTTCGGCGACTCCATAGTGGTACGCAGTAAGTTACTTGCTTTCGTATCATCACTGAATTGCCTTGGTACTTCATTACCCTCTGTTTCTATTCTGGGTTCCATACCAGGGTTCTTTACTCCGTATTTTTCCTGTGCGTCTTTCCATTTTTTAATGAACTCGTCATAGTCATCAATGGAGTGCCTTAAATCCTGAGAGTTTGTCGGCTCTAAATTATCTACTTCTTTTGCTTGGCTACTATCAAATATAATATAGTGAGTAGTATCTGAAGATACGCCCTTCATAACATAGCGCCTACCAGAGTCTTTACCCCATTTCCAACTTACCATCTTGTCGATGATACCATCAAAACCCATATCCTCAATTGCTTGTCTAATTATTTCGTTGGCCGCGAGATATCCTGTCTCCGGATCTTCATAAAAAGCTAAGACTTCTTTTACCGCGTTTATTGCGGCATACGCAAATATCGTTTCATCATCGGCAAACTTGAAGTACAGTTCCTGCATATCCTCTATGTAGTTTTCAGTGGCCTCGTGAAATTCCAGTACATTAACAACGCTTTCGATAAAATCAACAAACGTTCCTTCAAACTCTCCATACTCACCCGTCTCTTCATCGTAATTCATGTTAAAGTCAAAGAGGGTTGAGTTCCGCCAGTCGAGAATTAAAGGTTTCTCAATTTTAAGGTAGGCTTCAATTGTCCGTGGCTCTTCACGGGTCATCAACTCTCTACGTGCTCTTTCTACCGCTTCTTCTTCCGACAGATCTTCGTTTATAATGTACTCGTCTGCCAGTCTTTCGATTTTACCGTTGAGATCCGCGCCATTAGGGGTAGCGTAATTGGACCACACATCTTCTTCATTGTCGGTGAAATAGTAGCCGGACCCCATATCGCTCTCCGGATTGCTGTGTTCTCGTGAAAATTCCCAGAAGTCGGACATGGTGCCGTGATATACCTTTTTAAGTTTTCCTTGAGCGTCTACTACTTTGGTGCCTTTAAAGTAATTATGTTGCTGGTGTGTGATTTTAGAACCCGTATTATCCTGCGCACTATCAAGGCTGTACCTAATATCTGTATTACCCTTATCGAATCTTTGAGATAAAGGAATCACTTCTCCATTCTCGTCGTAAGTTACCGGGTCCGCGGATTTTACACTCGTTGCGTCAAACAAAACCCGGTGTTCTATTCCATAGGTAACACCTTCTGGCAGCCCGAATTTTTTTTCAATGGTGTTATCAATAATCCCATCATAGCCAACTGCTTTAAGTGCGGGGGCTAGATTTTGGGAAAGGTTCCGGTTAGAAAAAGCATCCGTTGATATTTTGTCTGCACCACCAACTGCTATATTAATCTCACGTATCCAATCATTGAAAAATATTCGTTTTCTGGTTGGCATAGCCCGAATAATCTGTTCTGCTTCATCAATAGTGATATATTTGTCTTCTGATACAATGAACGGCCTTTTCATTCTAGTATATAATTGAAGCACATGTCCGTTTTCTATAATATTTTTAACTTCCTCGTCCCACGCATCATTGTATACGTCGATCCACTCATCATGCTCTGTGTCATAATCGTACCTATCATCTGCATAATGCGAAGCATACGCTTCAAGATGATTCATTATATCGGTATTAAAGTTACCACTTGTACCAGCATATCCGTGTGCATCTGTTTCTTTATTGGTGACATAAATTCCCTGACCAAAATCATTTATTACACTACTTTTATTTTTGTCAAATACAGTAAACTTTTCAAAAGTGCCGTGGTAACCTTTTACGTCATATCCGGCCTTTCTCGCCATCGCATCTACCAACTTCTGTGCGGACCGCATATCACCAGAATTGACGGCTTTTAAGTAGGCGTCATCATTCATCTCCAGAGCATATTTGACGCCAGATATACCCCCGCCGTAGTATCTGTTTATATCGGCCATTACTTTTTTCGTTGATATTTCACCCTCGTAAAACAGGGGATGTACTACGTCTCCATTCGGATCGACGAAATCGACAGCAAAGAAGTCGTCTGCATGGTCTACAAATTTAGCTATCCGATCCAACTGCCGTGACGTAGGCTTGGTTTCAGTGCTGAGTTCGATACCAGGAGTTTCCGGTGAAACACGGACATTGCCGTCG
>Ga0265293_10006196_pt1 | contig 19311 bp, 26 predicted proteins | sample Munlanlewell138R_FD_192505 | JGI IMG/M metagenome (GOLD analysis project Ga0265293, IMG submission 192505) | Leachate microbial communities from a municipal landfill in Southern Ontario, Canada - Leachate well 138R | ecosystem: Engineered > Solid waste > Landfill > Unclassified | place: Canada... | reverse complement strand
TTAAAAAATCCAGTTGAAAAATTACAAAGTTATCAAAATCAATACTGTTTACTTTATGGGACACTAAAATTTAAAAAAACCAAGTTAAACAATTGTAAATGTTGAAATTAACGATATGGGACAAAATAGCAACAAAAAAGACAAGTAAGGGACACTATTTAAAATAATATCAATATCTTATTTTATGGAAATTCAATAAAAATAAATAGTTATAAATTTTATGAATAGTGGTATTGAAATTGCTATATAATAGACAAAACAAACTAAACCTATTAAACAGGATAAAATCAAATGATAATAGAAAACGGGAATATTAAAGACAAGGAAATATATTACACTATTGATGATAACATATATACAAGTAACCGGTTATTATGTTCTGTTAATAGTCTTTTAGGATTGCAATTGTTGCATAGTATACACCTAGTAAAAAACAGTAGAATATACCTAAACATAAATAATACAATTGTACCTTGTCTTTATATTGCGTATAGTAAAAACGGTTTTTCTGTTATGTTTGAGAATACGCAAACGGGAATAACATTTTGGACAAGTAAAAAGATGCTATATTTCCAAAACTGGGTAACACTAGCAGATATATGGAAACAAGTACAAGATGAAACTATTTCGCTTGTTATGTTACCAACGTGGTATGTACGCAATACATTTTGCCGTAAAGTATGGAATGTAAAAGAAAAAAAGTATTCATATATAATGCAAATAGTACAATATACTGATAAATACGGGAATAATAAAACAATAGACTTTAATATATTAAACAACGAGTACAATATATTCCCCGAAATAGTAAGTAACATATAAAACATATAAAAGTACTATTCTATTTTAAAGCAATTAAAGAAATAACAGTAAAATATAGAACATAACAGAATAAAGATAACATAAAACAGTATAAAAAAGAATAAAGATAACAAGTATAATGTATAGTATACTATACATACTGTAGGATTTTTACACACTAGACTAGATAGTTAACTCTAATAAAAACAACATCAAATTATTTTTATTTAATTGCATTTTTTTCTTGCTTTTGTCATTTATTGTATTATATTGTATTATAAATAAGCACTTAACAAATAATAAAATAAGGAATTAATGAAATGATAAAAAACAATAAAAACATAATTGATAATATTTCTATTATAAATGAGGAAATAGAATTATCTGTAAATACTTTTTTGCAAAATTTATCGGAAATAGAACAGCGTACTAATCTAATGTTACGTTATAAAGTAAATAAACATAACTTTATTTATTCTGTATATCTTAATAAGTCATATCTGTTAAATTTACAAATATTCAAATTTGATACTTTAGCTAATATTGTAAGACATTCCCTTAAAGATATGAAATTACAATATTATTTTGATATGGAAATAACCATGATTGATACTGATATTAAAATCAATTTTATTTTTAATTTTTAAAATAAGGTGAATGAAATGATAAAAGACTTAAAAACACTAAAAGAATTAATTGAATTAATAAAACAAGATGTCATCACCGCAAACTGTATACAAGCGGAAATTAAATTGGAAATATTAAATAAGTGTGTTGATTTAATGATTGAAAAACAAGAATCTATACTGGAATGATTATTAAAATAAGGGATATAATATGAAAAAAACAAATAAACTATATTGTTTATATTTATTGCTATCAGGATATAAACTAGATACTACAATTAAAGATTTAATTACTACAAAAGATTTCATAGCAAAAGATAAAGAGTGTGTTTTATCTTTGGAAACAGGGCAAGTTTTTTTATCAAAACACTATAATAAATTATATTGGAATCTACCTGATTATATTCTTTACCGTATTCATAACAAAATAAACTATACCACTATATCACTTGTATTGTTTATTGCTTTATTAATTCATTATTTTCTTTTTATTGCTTATTTAATTAACTTATAGGAGCCTTAAAATGAGTAACGACACTATGTATGAATCAAGCTGGAACGAACAAGAAAATGAATACTGGAAAAAAAAGAGAGCAATGAATAGACAAAACTATCTTACAAACAAGGCATACAAGGCGTTTAATACTATATCAAAGCCAAGTGTCCCAGAAAAACAACAAAATACTATATCTATGTTTGATTTACCTGTTTTAAAATCAGTACAGCTAAAACAGCTAATTAACCGTATTACAATCCCCGTAAAATGTAATATCAGTAAGAGCAAGGAAACAAGGGAAACAAGCCTTGTTATCATTTCCCATAGCAAACATCTGCGTATTGCCATCAACTTGCAAGGTCAAGTAACAATACACTATCAGGGCACACGACCGGAATATTTACGAGCATCCTGTTACCTGGACGCTGTTAAGATTATAACAAGCTATTTAAAATAACGGAACTATTAACTTTTAACAGGAATATTAATGTATAATACAAGCTAAATAAAAAATTAAAGCTACTAATTTGTAGTAACAAAACTAATATGTAACAATAGCAATAACCATACCAAACATCCCCCCTTTATTGGCACAGGAATTGCTACAAGGGCAGAAACACCATATAGTACCCATTATAAAGTTCCCAGCTTAAAATAGTTACATATAGCTTAAATGTGATTGTATCCATTATAAATCTCTCAAGAAAAAATAGCATCATATAGATTTTAATAGTGTAAAAATAGTAAGTATAATATATTAGTGGTGTTTTAATTATATTATAGATATAGTATATGTGTAATCTCCATAAAATAAATAGTCTAATTTTTTATTATGTCTATTGTATACTGTTTATTATTACTATTACTATGATGTTTTATATAAGTTAATTTGGCTTTAAAATAAGAAGTTGAAATTTCTATTTGCTATTATTGCAATATCTAAAATTTAGTTTGGGTATAGTCCTAAAATCCATTTTGAAAAAAATTCCAGTCCCATTAAAACCTATCATATAAATATTCGCCCTCTCAAAAGCTATCATATAGAATTTGACTATTTAAAGCACATCGTATAAAAATTTTGACACTCTTAAAAAGAATCATATAGCTTAATATTCTATTTTTAAAGAAGATTTTTAAAAATAATTAAAAATAATACTTGACTTTTACATTTTTATTTCGTATATTATAATAGTTCTATGATGAAAAAAGAGGCATAGTATAATTATATTTAACTTGTTTGAGGTGTAAGATGACTGGTTTTAGTTTATTTGTAAGAGTTCTTCTGTATTTATTCATCACCTTATTTACTTTTGCGGCATTTAAGTTAGGTGGTTTTATTATTGTTGTTTTGATTTTAATTTTTTATGAAATATATTGTATTTATAACAGTTTTAAATTTTAAATAAAATGAAAATAGTTAAAGTAAAAGAATTACCACAATGGATTATTTCGTCTGATAAGGCAGCATATCACCCCTACAGTAAAACAATTTATTTAACAGCATGGAAGTATTTACCACACGAACTAATTCATTATTTTGCAGATATTACAAAACTAAAATTTATACATAAAATAATAGATATTAAAAATAATTTTAGATTTTAAAAGGATAATAATATGAGTACTAAAATATATACAGGGTACAATTTGATAATTTATTTATGAAAACAATAGAGAATAATAATCAATTAAGTGAATATGCTTATTGGGATAATGCTGATAAACCAGAAGAAATAAATGAAGAAGAATGGGGAGAACGTGAAGTTGTATGGGATAAAATATTAGGTGAACTTGGAATACCCTCTTGTGCTGGATTAACTTATGATTTTATAAATGATGAGTTTATATTTAAATTAATAGATAAAATAAAAGAAGGATAGTTATCAATGTTTAAATTAAATAAGATTTATAATGAAAATTGTTTAGATACTATAAAAAAAATACCAGATAATTTTATTGATTGTATAGTAACATCTCCACCCTATTGGAAACTTAGAGATTATGGTGTAGAAGGGCAGATGGGACAAGAGGAAACTCCACAAGAATATGTAAACACCTTAGTTTTTGTTTTTAAAGAAATTAGACGTATATTAAAACCAGAAGGTACAGTGTGGTTAAACTTAGGTGATACATATACTGGTGGTGGTAGAGGACAAGGAAGTAAATTATCTAAAATACAAAAAACAAATAAAGGAAGTCTATTACCACCTATTAAAACCCCAAAAGGATTTAAAAGAAAAGATTTATGTATGATACCTGCAAGGGTGGCAATAGCATTACACGATGATGGTTGGTATTTAAGAAGTGAAATCATTTGGAAGAAAAACTCTATGCCAGAGTCTGTTGCTGATAGACCAACACGTTCTCACGAAATGATTTATTTATTAACTAAAAAAGGAAATTATTACTATGATGCTGATGCAATAAAAGAAAAAAGTAAGACTATTAAGTATGATAAACGAGGTGATGACAGAAAAAGAAAACCAACAGAATTAATTAATGGTGTGAGGAATAGTGGTTTATGGGAAATGGCCAACAAAAGAGATGTGTGGGATATACCAAACCAACCCTGTAAAGAGGCACATTTTGCAGTATTTCCTTTAGAGATACCACGTATATGTATAGCTGCTGGTTGTCCTAAACATGGAATAGTTTACGATCCTTTTGGTGGTTCTGGTACTACCGGAATAGCTGCATTACAATTAGATAGAAATTTTATTTTATCTGAATTAAATCCTGAATATGTAAAAATAGCAGAAAAAAGAATTTCTCCTTCTTTAAACCAAATGAAATTATTTTAATTTATGGAGGATTACATGAAAAAAATAAGTATTAAAGAATTTGTAGAACAAGGTTTTTTACAAGAAGCTAATAGATTATTTTTTCATCCAAGAGGATTAGCTTTAGAAGTTCTTATTTTAGAAGATGATACTATGGTTTTTGGAGAACCTTGGGACTATCGTAAAGAAAAAGAAGGTATTGTTTTTACTGATTTAACTAAAGATTTCAGTAAAATAAAAGCCGATAATGTAGAAAAAGAATTAGAGAAGCACAGAGAGGAAAGAGAAAAATTATTTGGTAATATAATTCAACCAATAGGAAGTAAAATAGAATAGAAGAAGAATAAAATAAGGAGTTAAAATGTTTTTAAAAAAAATAATATTATTTATTTTAGGTTTATTAGTAGTAACTAATCTAAACGCACAACTTGAAATTAGCAACACAAACCCAAACTACTTGTCTTATAATGGTAAAGATTTGATATTGTTAGGTGCTACAGCTTCAAATAATGATTTTCATGTTTTAGATTTCCAAGTTGAGTTTTTAGATAGCATGAAAATTTATGGTGCTAATCATACTTGGTTTATGCTGGAAAATTTTTATAATGTGCAATGGTCTTATACTAAAAATACTCCAAAATCATTTTATGATAAAATAGAAACTATCTGTAAAAGGGCTTATGAATTAGATATAATAGTTGGTATTTCATTTTATGGTTACGGTTTAATTAATTATCCTACGGTATATTCATTTAATTCTTCTTGTCCATGTAAAGGTGATCCCGGCCCATTAATTAATCCTATGGATTTTTATGATGTCAATAGTAAAGACCCATTAGTAGTAGAAGCAAGAGAAGTACAATTAAAAATAATTAATGAGACTTTAAAAAAAACTTGGAAATATCCTAACGTGTATTATTCACCAGGATGGGAAATTAAATGTATTTGGAACAACAATGTAAAAACTTGGTTTACATATATAGATAAATATATTAAAAGTGAAGGAGCTAAAATTGATCCTAACATTAAACATTTAATAGCAATAGAAAGAACAACCTCAGCATCTGAATTTACACAAATAAAAGCAGACTTCACCATAGACGAAGATGGTAATGCTAAAAAAACAAGTGGTATTCCTTTTGTCTATTGGAGTACCGATGGAATTTATCGTAATACGAGTGTCTGGAACAATAAGCTAACGGAGCCTAAATCTAACTTACAAAATATGAAACAGGTACTTTTAGATGGTGCTGCTGGTACTGCGAGTATTTGGCAAGTTAATCTAATAGAAAAACAATACTTAAAAACATTAAACACCTACTTATCTTTACAGGATTCTACAATCTTATTTGATTCTTCTTTAAACAAAGAAATACTAAAAGCCATACCAGATACCGTTTGGCATGATGAAGAACTCAATCTTTTACCACAATTTAACATTAAAAATGATAATATAGCACCTGAAAAGCCATACAATGTAAGAATTTTTTAAAAAATGCTGACTTTGTAAAAAAAATTAAAAAATGGAGAAAAATAAAAAAATGAAAAAAATTTTAAAAAGTTTTAAAAAAAGTAAAAAGAATTATTTAGTGTTTCTATTTTTATTGGGAATAGTTTTAGGGAGTTCTTGTAAAATAGAAGATATAATTCCGGTAATTTCACCAACGGAAGAGACAAATACTTTACATAAAATTTACATTACAACTAATTTTAAAACAGATATTGAATTAAAAACTAACAAATTTAACACTATATTAAGTTTTGATTCTACCTTTACCAGAGAGGTTTATTTAGATTTTGATTCAACTAAAACCTACACCGATACCACTGTTTTTAGTGATACAAGTAATTTTTTCACAAAGTATTCTAAAACATTGATGATTAGACCGGATACCATAAGAGATAGTGTTTTAATAGAAAAGCCATCTAAGGTGTTTAATCAATTAATCAATCAGCCCTATGCTCTGTTAAAATGGGATGCTAAACCAGATACTACGATGAGTGTTTATATAGTTTATGGTTTTGACCAATTTAATAACCCAAAATTTATGATAAGGAAAGTTCCATACCCTGATTCTATGCTTTATATTGATAATGAAATGATACCTTTAAATAACGATTATGAACTTATACATTTTTATTTGGTAGCGCAAGACCAAGCACTTAACACATCAGCAGAATCAGATACCGTACAAAAAGTTATAGCTAAAGAACTTGGTATTTGGGGAAATGTAACAGGAGATTCTTTATTTGATGAAGTTGACTATGGTGTAATGCAATTCTTCATTAAACAAAAAGAGTATAAGCCAGAATTTGATTTTAATAGTGATGGTAAATTAGATAGTTTAGATTCTAGGATGGTAAATAACTAAAAAGGAGAATAATTGAGAAAATATTTAGAAGATAAGATAGGTTATGTAGAACTTGTAGATTTTATGGGTTCTGATTTAGATGTAGTAAGAGCAGCAAGAGTATCTTATAATAAAGAACTTACAAACAAAGAAAAAGACTTAGAGTTATTAGATTTTTTAATTAAAGAAGGACACACAAGTACTACGGAACACTGTGTTTTTAAGTTTAAAATAAAATGCCCTATTTTTGTAGCTCGCCAAGTTTTAAGGCATAGAGTATCATCCACAAACGAGTTATCTGGTAGATATTCAGAGTTTGAGCCAGAATTTTATATACCTACTAAATTGCGTTATCAAGTTGCTAAACATGAAATTTCTACTATTAATTTAAGAGGTGTAAACGAAGAACAGTTAATAGAAGATTTATCTAATTTTATGAAAAGTGCTTATAGACATTACCAGTACTTATTAACACAAGGTATAGCAAAAGAAATAGCTCGCATAGTGTTGCCAGTTTCTACCTATACTACTTTTATATGGACAATAAATACAAGAAGTTTAATAAATTTTTTAAAACTTAGAACTTCTGAACATACACAAAAAGAAACAAGAGATTATGCAGGTTTAATAGAGGGATTCTTTAAAAATAAAATGCCAGAAACCCATAAAGCCTATGTAAAATATATTGCATAATTCATTTTAAAAGAATAAGAAAGGAAAAAATATGTTTATTAAATTTTGGTTTAATTGTATGAAACAGTTTTACATTAAAACACTTAATAAAACTATTAAAAATAATAACTATTGGGTTGATTTATTTGAAGCATTAGTAGAAATTTTAATGTTTTTTGTTTATCTTTTACTGTTAATCTTTGATCCAATAATTTCATTCTTACTTATTTTATTTTTTTATGTTTTTAAGAAAGATAAATTAAATTTTTTTAATTTTACAAAAAAGGAGAACTAAATGATTTATTACATGTCAAAATTAATGTATAGTAAGATTGTTCCAAAGTTATCAGCATTAGAAATACAAGAAGCTAAAATTAAATTAATGGAAGAAAATAAAGATATGATAGATTTTGGTGTACCAAAAAGCAGCAATAAAAGATTAGTATATATAAATAGAGAAAATGTAATAGAAAAAGCTGTATGTATGTACCTAAACAGAGATTACAGCTTTATAAATCCTATCACCAAAGTCAACATTTATGAAAACTAAATTATTTTTTTATTTTTAAAGAAAACACAAATTAATTTAAGATTTTTAAAAATAACTATTGACTTTTACAAAAATATTTCGTATATTATATTTGAGGATAGTTTAATGACAAAACATCAAAGCATTTTTTGAAGTTGCCGGTTAAAGTCCGGTTCCTTATTTGCCGTCGTGGTGAAATTGGTAGACACAAAGGACTTAAAATCCTTCGGTAGCAATACCATAAAAGTTCAACTCTTTTCGTCGGCACTAAGTTTTAAAGGGAAGGTAGCTTAAAGTAAAGTTCCAGACTGTGACTCTGGCGGATTTGGGATCGTTACCCAAACTTCCCTCTGCTGGTGGGTAAAGATAAATATGATTATAACGGTTTCTTACATTTTTATCCACCACAATCATTTTCCAAGATAGCTAACCGGCAAAGCAAATGGCTGTTAACCATTGACATGTAAGTTCAATTCTTACTCTTGGAGCAAAAAATCTGGAATAGCTTAAAAGGTGAAGCGTCGGTTTGAAGAACCGAAATAACTGGTTCGATACCAGTTTCCAGAGCAAATTAAAAAAAGTGAAACATACTCACTCAAATGGTATGACTTATAAAAAAGTAAAGTTCCTCGTGTAATAGTTGAAAATGTACTAATATCAAGGCATCTGGGAACGCTTTACGGCTAACAAGGCCATTCTTGCCTGCTACAGCCTCCACTCGGAATTAAGAGAAGATAAAGCACTTTTTATAAGAAAAAAGATTTAAAGCCAAAAAAATGATTTTTTTTATGAAAAAATGTATGCTAATGTGTACTTAGTCCTAACGCATACACCCTAATGATTTATAAGATAAGCGTAAGATTTTAGATAAGGAAAAAAATATGAATGAAGAAAAACTTAACACAGAAATTAATAATATGGAAAATGAATCTGCTTTAAAGGTAGACAATGAAACTATAGAAAAAGATGCTAGTAAAATAAATAGTGAAAATATATCTGCTTTAAAGGAAGAAAATGAAGTAGTACCAGTATATACAGAAGAAGATTTATATCCTAAAACAAATGCAGAATATATATTTATAATCAAACATTTATTTTTTGTGTTAAATAACTATAAAGGTGGTAGTGTAGAACATGCTCAGTTATTGCAAGCACTTGAAGAAATAATTGCTTATTTAAAAGATAAAAGTGCTAATACAAATATAATTTTTACAAAGAAAGATACAAATAAAGAAACACAGAATAGTATGTTAAAACATTTCATTACGTATTTGAAAGATTTATTCAACAAAGGTAAACGACTGAAATTAGAATACACTATACTAAAATTTAATGAAAAAACAGACGAATATGAGGTTGTATAGTAACATTCTTATTTTATGGAAAATTAATTTATTATAAAAAGGAAAAAGCATGAAAATAAATGAAACTATGGAAAAGAAGAATATTAAAAAAGAAGCTAAAAAAGTTAAATTAACAGCTAAACAACAAATGGAAGCTGTGAAAGAACTTGATTATTCTATAAAACAAGTTGTTAATGTTCTTCAAAGAAGTAATAATAATCTAGGGATAAGTTATTGTTTAGAAGTTATATTTAATAATATATTTGATGGTGATGTTAAAAAAATGGATGCTTTTATTTTAGAGACAAAAATTAAAGAATTAATAACTGGTTTAGAGGAACTTAATGAATCTTTAAATAAGTCTTTAGGAGTAAATTAATGGTTAAAATAAATACAAAGATACCTATCACGGATGATGTGATGGATATTAAAGATAAAGCGTTGGAATTACAAAACTATTATTCAGAAATAGCTGATTATGTTAATGCTCTACAGTATATGCTAGACCAAGCAAATTCTATTGAATCTTATCTTAGAGATCAATCTTTATTAGATGCAGATAAAGATGAAAACTATAAAAGTAAAGCGGCACAAATAAAAACAGCTTACGGTAAAGTTAATTTTACTTATAGTATTAAAATAGAGTCTCCTATAAAAGAATTGGAGAAAATAGAGGGTGAATATTCTTATGATTCTTTTAAAAATATTGTTGCTTTAATTCAGTATAAGTATAATCGTGCAAAATCAAAATTAGACGAGATAAGAAGTGCAATTGAAGTTTGTAAATTTTATCCTGTAAAAATGTAGGAGAAAGTATGATAATATTTGTAAACAAAAATAAGATTTCAAATAAACATGCTGATTTTTTAGAAGATTATCATAAGTTACATCCTACACACAAGTTATATGTAGAATATGACTTATTTAATTTTATTGATTTTAAAGAAAAACAGTTAGGTAAAAAAATAGACCCATTAATTAAAAAAAGAGTTGCTAGATTAAGATTTGATATTTATGATTCTACTAAGGATGTAGTTTATGAAGTAGATGGGCAACAACATTATAAGTACACACCACATTTTCATAAAAGTTTAGCAGATTTGGATGAGCAGGTAATTGGAGATAAACTTAAAGAATATGTATGTGAGTTTTTTAATGTTAAATTACATAGAATTATATAGATAGGAATGACATGGAAAAGATAGAATTACTTACCGATAAAGAATGTAATGAGTTACTTAAAAAATATGATAGATTAATCGTGGAGGGGGTTTCTAGAATATTTATAACTGGTTATTTCTTAAATAGCAGATGTATAACTAAGGATGATATTATACAAGAAGTTCGTATTAAAGTTTGGCAACTACTCAAATATAAATATGATGGGAGTACTGATTTAGAGACTTTTATACTTTTTCAATCTTCTTGGAACGCAGTTAAAATATGTAGTAATCTATATCGTTCTTCTAGTTCGTTTTTTGGAAGTAGGGGTAAACAAGGTAAAGGTTCACAACAGTCTCAAATAGATAACAATAAATTTTCCATTAGTAATCATATTGATAATTATTTAGCTGATAACCTTTTAGAAGATAGGTTTGAAAATTTAATAGATAGTTCTTATATGTTTTATGGTTTAGATATTGATATGGAGTACTTAATAAAAGAAGTTAATAAGCAAATTGATTTTTTAACCACAAAAGAAAACACTAAAATTATTTATAAAGCTATTTTTAATTCAATACTAACAAATCCTAAACTTTTTAATGATAAGAATATGTGTAATGATTTGGCAGAAGAATATAAATACACTTACGCGGGGATTAATCTTATTATAAAAAAATTACAGGATATTATTTTAGATGTTTTAATTGCATACAATAAAGAATAAAATTTATACATCTTGGGGAATTCTACTTATAAAATTATAACTTTTAATTCAATTTCTTATTTTTAAGGGGAATTTTTCCATTTAAACTATCTTTTTTTTAATCTTTTTTATTTTAATTACTAAATTATAATAGGACGTAAAACTGAAAAGGATAATTGATGAGAAAGATATTATGGAAGAATTAACACCAGAACAAAAGCAAAGCCTTATACATGATAAAATTACCCTTAATAAAGTTACTGAAATAGAGCGTTTATCTACTATACATCCAACACAGAATGTAGTAGATGAGACTAGAAAATGGCTTACTAAACTTTATAAAGATGTTGGTTATAAGGGTAATATAGAAGATAGGGTTACTTATATTATTGAAAAAGCTATTAAGGGTTGGTTTAAAGCACCTAAAAAGTTTTCCGATAGAGTAACTAGATGTGTTGGAAATAGAACAATTGCACAATGGGTTAGAATTACCAAACAAGACGCTGTGGAAAAAAAGATACGTGAGATAGGTAGTGCAAAAAATGTAGTGGTGCTTGAGTCTGGAAATGAACCAATAGAGGAAGAAAATGAAGCCTTTAATGGTGCAGAGCCGGATAAAATACAAAAAGAAGATAAAGTTGTTGATAAAAAAAATGGTTTATTTTTACCAACATATCTTAGTAAGTTTGATACTAATAGTGAAATACTTAAATGCTTAGAAACTGATGAGCGTAAATATTGGCAGTTACGTAATTATCAGTTTAGAAATGAATTTGAATTTAATGAGAGTTCCGATAAGATTTTATTGGAACAATTACTTTATATAGAAGTTATGTTACGTAGATTAAGGCTTTATAATTTAACAGGTAAAGCAAGAGGTAATTTAGATGGTCTGGATGAGAAGAAACTTATGGAAGATCATCGTAAGAGTTTAGAGGCTTTAGGTGTTTTAAGAGTTCAACGTATAGATAGTGATTCTAATGTTGAAGGTAATGTTGGTGAAATCTCTATGTTGTTAGATGAGAAACTTAATGAAATAAAGCAAATAAAAACTGATTATATTTTAGATAATACTTTAGAGAGAATAAATAGAGAATACCAAACACTTACTTTAGATGAAATTAAAGAACTAATAGAGGAACATTCTTTATTAAGACAAATAAGTAAAGAACCAGAACTTAATCCAATTCCAGCAGCAGTATATGCTTCTATTTTAAGTAAAGAAAAACAATTGGACGAAGAAGATGCTTCTAATGAACGTAAGAAGTTATTTTTAGAAGAAAAATATAAAGAATTTGAAGCAACGGAAGCAACACAGATTGAACAAGATTATGTAGTTGAGGATAATATAGGTGGTAGGCTCTAATGAATTCACCAAGGAAAATGATAAACCAAGAAGTGTACTTAACTAAAAATGAAAGTACTATTCTTTATTTAAGGCATCATCCAATATTTGCTGCTGAGACTTTGTTTAATATAAAGTTAAATTGGATTCAGCGCCTTGCTTTATGGTCTATTTGGAATAAATCTTTTGGTATGCTCGTTTGGGGTAGACGTAATGGTAAGACTTATATTGGTGCAATAGCTTCTATTTTATTGTGTATGTTATATCCAGGAGAGCACGTACTTATAGTTGCTCCAGGTAAAAAACAGGTTGACTTTATATTTTTAAATGAGCTTATACCCCTATATCAAAGATCATCTTATTTTAGAGCATGTGTTAAAAATAAAATAGTTGTGACTAATGCTTATAATAGAATAGTATTTACAAACGGTTCTCGTGTAGAGGCTTTTCCTGTAGGCTCGGATGGAGGTAAAGCTCGTGGTTCTTCCGCATCGTTTTTGTGGATTGATGAGTTTGCCCAAATGTCTGAGAGCGTTGTTAATATGGTATTTAAACCTATGTTAGCTGTTAAACATAAAAATAGGTTTAATCGTTATTTAGTTACCTCATCTGCGTTTTATCGTTGGAATCATTTATTTACATTGTTTCAATTTTATAAGATAAAAGCTATAACTGATCCTAAACATTATTTTGTTTATAACTTTAACTATACTCATTTATTAAAGTCTAAGCATTTACCTGTAGATTTTGATATGAATATAGTAAGAGAACAAAAAGAAACTATGACGGAAAGTGAGTTTGCTATGGAGTGGCTGGCATGTGTTAAGCCAGACACTTTGATTTCTACAAAAGATGGTATGAAGGAAATAAGAGATATAAGTGTTGGTGAGGAAGTTTTAACGCATACTGGAAATTATAAAAAGGTTACTAAGGTTTTTAAAAGAGAAGTTAATGAAGAAGTTGTAGTTATAGATATTAAAAATCCTGGATGTGAATCTTTAGTTATTACTAAAAATCATAAAGTTTATATTTGGAATAATAAAAAGAATTATTTTGAATGGAAAGAAGCTGGAAAACTAAAAGTAGATAATATTTTAATTTATCCGGCAAGTAATCAAATAAAAATAAATAATGGTTTAGCTTTAACAGATAATTGCTATGCTGAATATAGAATTAGAGATATTTATAATATAGAATATTTTGGTTATGTTTATAATTTAGCAGTTGAAGAAGATAATTCTTATGTTGCAAATTATATTACGGTACATAATTGTTTTCCCACTGATATTGAAGGTTTCTTTAGTTCACAATTAATAGAAAATAGTACACCAAGACCACCAGATAAAGAACCAGTAGAGTTAGAGTTAATTGGTGATAATAAGTCTGATTATTATATTGGTATAGATGTTGGGCGTATGGAAGGTGGCTCTAATTTTTCCATAAGTGTTATTAAAGTAAATAAGAATGTGGGTAGATTGGTAAATGTTATAACTGCTAATGGTGCAACATTTCAAGTAATGGCAGAAATGATTAGACGTAAATTTGCTGATTTTAACCCTAGAAAAATGATGTTAGATGCTGGTGGTGGTGGTACAACTATAAGAGATTTACTAAGAGAAAAGTGGGATGATTATGTTTCTCATAAAGCTATGGCACCAATAATAACAGCAGATGATACAATTAAAGGTTATAGAGTTCTTGAAATGGTTAATATTACCGATGAAATTCATAATCAGCTACACATGAATCTTAAATCGGAAATGGAACATGGTAGATTTCTTTTACCAATTAACCTTTATAGAGATGTTAATAAAGATATGGAACGTGTAGGTAACGAAATAATTGCTTTTAAAACAGAAATGCAAGTAATGACAGCTAAACCTAAAGGTAAATATCTTAGATTTGAAGTACCAAATAAATTTAGAACAGATAGAGTAATGTCTACTGCTTTATGTATGGAAGGATATTTACAAGTTTGTCGTAATTATAGTGATGGTGATGATGATTTACCAGTAGGTCGCTGGATTAATAAATAATGGAGTTTTAGATGGCAGAATTTGAAGAAGTAAAACAAATAGTAGCAGATAATGTAGATGTTCAAAAAACAGATTCTATACCTGCTATTTTAGATTCCGATGGTACGCTTAAAAATAGAAACACCGGAGCAGTACTTGATGTTAGAAATGAAATAAAAACAAAAGATATATTTATTGTTGATGCTAATGCAAGTAATTTAGAAAACCTTGCTACTGGTGTTGCAATTCCTACTTATTCTAAAACTTCCGTTGATTATTTAAATGAAGTTAACGATTATGATAATATACAAGAATCTGATATTTACAAGCAGATAGATGTAAGCAATAAATTATATAGATTTGAACCAATAGTTGGAACTGCTTTAAGTGCTTTTGTTGATTTTGCTATTAGTCCATTTAAAATAAGAAGCGATAATAAAGAATTAGAAAAAATATTTGATTATATGTATGAAAATATTAATTCTTTTTTACCAAGTGATGATTACATTTATTCTTACCCAACAGGTTTATTTTCTTTAGCTAAAGAAATAGGTATTGAATGGTTTATCTCTGGTAATGTATTTCCTTTTATGGAATGGTCTAAAGCTAAGATTGAAGAAAAAGAATATACCCTTCCTTTAAAGGTTTTAAATTTAAATCCTCGCAATATAACCGTAAAAAGAATACCAGACAATAAACATTTAGGAGCCACATCCATCTTTTATGATATAAATACTTTTAATCAAGAAAGTATGAGTGGTGTTCCTAAATCTTCTATTAATGTTAAAACTGAACACACCGGAAGAGCTATTACCATAGAATCTCTTTTAAATTTAAAAACAAACGATAAGGCAATTCCTGGTAATCAAATATATCATATTAAAAGAGATTATTCTAGTTTTAGGCTTTGGGGCATTCCATATTTGACTAGGATTTTTACCGCTGTTAAAGCAAAAAGAAAATTACGCGCTCTTGATGATGCTACTATTGATGGTTTAGTCAATAATATTGTCATCTTTAAAATAGGTTCTACAGACACAGAATCACCCTACCACAAACCTTCCGCAGCTAGGCTTAATGCTTTTATCAACCTTATTAAAAATCCACAAGCATCTAATATGATTGTTTGGCCTCACGATATAGATGTTATCAATGTAGGCCCTGATGGTAAAGTATTAGATTTTAAAGAACGTTATGATGTTGTAGATAGAGATATATTACGTAGTTTAGGTATTCCTCCTATATTACTAGACAATGTTGGTGGGGCAAAGGCTAATGATTGGGCTTCTATTCTTGCTTTAGTTGAAAGATTAGAAGAGGTGCGTGGTTCATTAGCTAATTATTTCCTTTATATGATACGATTAGTAGCTAAGCAAAATAAAATAGAGTACAAAAATATTTCTGTTATATGGAAACCATCTAATTTACGCGATGAAAACACCATAAAGACTTTATTGTTAGCTTTTTATGATAGAGGACTTTTACCACTTGAAACTACTTTATTCCAAGGTGGTTATGAACCTGATGAAATTATAGACACCATGAAAAAAGAAAAACGATCTAAGTTGGATGAGTTGTTTGTTAGGAGAGATATACCTTATGCTGCTGCACCGCAAGGAAATCAAAATAATGATCAAAACAACCAGAACAATCAGAATAACCAAAATAATAAAGATAAAAAGGTAGTTAAGAATGGCAATGAAGGCAGACCTAAGGATAGGGTAGACACTAAAAATAAAATGTCTACTTCTTCTTTAGTTACGCTTCAAACTTTAAATGAAAAAGTATTTAATATTGTAGCCCAATTAAAAGATGAAGTTGGGGTTGTTAAAAGTTATGATTCTAAAATTGAAAATAAATTACTTGCTTATGAAGTAAAAATTAAAAATCTTAGTGATGTGTTTGTCAACATAGAAATGGATGATTATAATTTTGATTCTTCTTTTAAAGCACGGGCTAGTTATCAAGAATTTGTTAAATGGAAGGATAATTATTTAGATTTTATTTTTGGTGAATTTAAGGAAGCATTAAATGAACATCTTTATTATTTAAGGAAAGAAAAAACAGCAGCATACCTTTTTAATGGGATTAGTGAAGAACTTTTAGATAGATTAGCAACTTATAACTATAATTTAATATATGCAGTTTCTTTAATGGATGAATTAAAGGAGATGAAAAAGGTTAGGGTTGTTGGTTCTGTTAACGAAAATTATGATGGTGCCTTAATAAGTTCTAATTCTATTTTTAATGTGCTTGACAAAACTAAACTTATAGATATTGAATTATACAATGAGTAAATATGCTAATAAAACAAAATAGAATAATACTTACCAATAAAAATAAAAGTTCTATTCCTTTTGTTTCTGGTGGGTTTAGTGCTTCTGGTTTTGGACTTAAAATACCTGTTAATGAAAATAATTTGGGTATTGATGGTGTTTTATCTACAGGAGATGCTGTTACCGCAAGTTTTGTTCCTAGTTTTGGTATTTATAATTATGGCTCGGCTTTACAGGGTTTTGGTTTTTTTAAGAATGATGTTTTAGACATATATAACACACAAAATTTTTCTGCTGATATTAGTGCAAGTATTGTTCCTAGAATTAATTTAAGTTTTACTAATGTAGGGTGTACAATTGCTTTTTGGATTTATAAGAATAAATTTGATACCGTTAGTTCTAATTATGAATATGTTTTAGACTTTTATGGGGATAGCGATAATTATTTAAGGATTTATTTTTATAATAATCTTTTAAATTTTAATTATAAAGGACAAGGAACTGCGGTAAATAAAACAATAGCAACATCTCTTTTTGTTGACGGTAGTTTTAATTTTGTTGTTTTTGAGTTTAATATACAAAAAGTAATTGCTGGGTCGGATTATATTAAGATATATTTGAATAATGTAGAAAAAGAAAATAGTGTTGTTCAACCAACCCCTTTAACCGTATTACCTACGTTTATTAGTATAGGGTGTGATTATTTAGGAGCTAATTCTTTAAATGGAGTTTTAAGTGCATTACAAATAGATAGTTTAAATTGGAAAGATACACAAGCAAACGCTACTACTGCAAATTATAAACTATACAAAAGTGTAGAATATTATTATAATAGTGGAAATGGTTCTGATATAATTAATGATGATCATACAATTATGACTTTAGGATATAATTAATTTCAAGAGAGGTTTGAATGAGCGAAGAATATTTAAATGGCAATGATACTAATAATTTTAAGGTACAAATGGCACAGTTTAAAGGTGAAGTTACCGCCGAGATACGACAGATAGTCTCTGGAATGAAGGAAATTAGAGAAGAAATAAGATGTCTTGCTACCACAAAAGAAGTTTCTTCTATGCAAGGCTCTATTACTAATTTAAATACCTCTATTTTAAGTTTAGATTCTAAAGTTAATGATTATATTTTAAAAGCATCTGTTGAAAATAGTAAACAGGCAACGAAGATTGGTTTAATTATGGGTGGAATAACCTTGTTTGTTTCCGCAGTAGTGACTTTAGTTTTGCCACATATAATCTCAGTTAAATAGGTTTGATATGGATATTAAAAGTTTACATTCCGTTGCAAATTTTAAAATGCCCTTAACTCTTGATGCTTTTAAGAATAATGTTACTATAGGTGTGTGTGATGCAGAAGCACTTAATAGGCTTTATACTATTTACAATAATTCCTTATCTGTTTTAATTTCAACCCAAAAAAATTCTTCTACTAATTATCTTTATTATGAAACAGCAAGTATTTCTTCCATAGATATTACAACTGGAATTATAACCTTTACGCAAAATTTAGGTTATTATAATTATTATACTGTTATAAACCAAGCATTTATAAGTTTAAATTTAATAAGTGATGATCATTGTGAAAATTATGGCTTAGATACTATTAGTGATGCCAGTTGGTTATGGGGAGAAACGGTACTTACTTTTAATGATTTAAAATACCCATTTAGTAAATATTCTTAATTTTATAGGAGTTTTTTATGTCTGAATATAATCAAATTTTAACAACTGATTCTCCAAACACTGGTAGAACTAAAATAAATGATCAGTTTCAAAATCTTTATGAAAGCAAAGCATTAAATCATTGTTTATCTTTAAACGGTTCTACTCAATATGCCTATTACAGTTCAGTACCGGATTGGGTTTTGCCGTACAGCGAAGATTTTGCAATGTCGTTTTGGTTTAAGCATTCCGGGACATTTGCAGAATCTTATGCGGCTATTTGGGTAAGGTATTCAAGTTCAAACAGGGCTTTTATTTTCAGGCTTAATGCTGCTGATGGTAAGTTACAATGTTTATTATATAGCTTGGATAATGTTAATTATTTAGCATGCTTGTCTTTAGCAAATGTTTCAGATAATGAATGGCATCATGGGTTTTTCTTGTTTGATAATTCCGCCGCTGCTGGTTATTTGTGGGTAGACAGGGTTTATCAAAGCACAGATGTGAACGCTGCCATAACCAGCGTTGAGG
>Ga0265293_10006195_pt1 | contig 19312 bp, 16 predicted proteins | sample Munlanlewell138R_FD_192505 | JGI IMG/M metagenome (GOLD analysis project Ga0265293, IMG submission 192505) | Leachate microbial communities from a municipal landfill in Southern Ontario, Canada - Leachate well 138R | ecosystem: Engineered > Solid waste > Landfill > Unclassified | place: Canada... | reverse complement strand
CGACCGAGCCCCAGGGCGGTACCAAGGATCGCCGCCGCCCGGGCGCCATCCCGCGGGTAGTCACCGCGCCAGGCCACGTGGTGATCCGGCCTGACCAGCACGCAGGCCGCGCCGTAGAGGACGTCGAGGCCCGATTCCAGTGTCTTGATCCGCAGCGGCATGCCCAGCGCCTTCGCCGCTTGCACCATGGGGTCGGCGTCCCCCGGTCGCAGGCACAGCAGGGTGAACCAGGGACCGAGGCTGTGGTAAAGGTTTTCGCCGTCGCGGAGGAAGACGCTGGGCAAGCGGGCCCCGGGCCCTGCGCTCGGGCGGTAGACCAGCGGGTCCGGGGCAAGGGGCACCGCCCCGGGTTCCGCCATGACGATGGGCGAGTCCCCGTAGCTGTAGCCAAGCTCAAGGCCGGCGCATTCGTTCTCGGCGTTGCCGAGGGCCGCGATGCGATCCGCCACGCGGCGCCGCTCGGCGGCCCCGGCGCTCCCCGCCTCGTCGAGCAGCGGGGAATAGAGCCCCGCGATCTCCAGGCGCACGCCGTTGTGGCGCTCGGAGCCGGCGCAATTGGCCAGACCCACCGGGCGCCGCTCCCGCTCGTAGCTGTCGAGCAGGCCCTCGCCACCAAAGCCGTGGAGCACTGCGGCGAGCTTCCAGGACAGGTCGAAGGCATCGCCGATACCGGTATTCATGCCGTAACCGCCGGTGGGAATGTACTGGTGGACCGCGTCCCCGGCGAGAAACACCCGGCCCTGGCGGTAACGGTCGGCCACCAGCAGGTGGGGCGTCCAGCTGTTGGCCACCAGGATGCGGTGGGGGATGGGGCGCCCGACGAAATCGGCGATAAGGCGCCCGGGATCGACCGCCGCCGGGTCGACGTCGTCGGGAAAACGGGACAGAAGGGTCCAGGTATCCCTGTCGTTCTGGGCCACCAGGGTGCCCCGGTTGGACTGGTAGTGCCAGGCCTTGCCCCAACGCTGCAGCCACTCCCGAGCGTCGGATCGAAAATGGGTGATGAAGCGCCGCGCCACCCGCGCCCTGCCGGACAGGGGGATATCCAGCTGCCTGCGCACCTGACTGCCGCCGCCGTCGCAACCCACCAGGTAGTCGGCGGAGATGTGGCGGGCTTCCCCCGCGGCGTTGCGCACCCGGGCGGTGACGCCCCAGGCCTCGGCACTGAACTGTTCGAACTCCCAACCGAACAGCACCTCGATCAGGGGGTGATCCTCGATGGCCTTTTTCAGCACCGGCTCGATGAGCACCTGGGATACCCGCATCGGGGCCTCCGAGGGTTGCGAACCGTCGTTGACCCGGCGCATCCGCTCGTGGCACTCGGCGGCGCTGGGATAGCGAAAACGGTGCAACTCGTGGCCCGTGAGCCGGGTGATCCAGGAAACGTCGAAGGGATTTTCATCGGGTACCGCCACCGCCCGCAGGGCATCGGCAAGGCCGAGCTTTCTGAACATCTCCATGCTGCGGGCATTGGGGGTGTCCATCTTGGGATGGGTGGTGGTGGCGGGATTTCTTTCCGCCAATGTCACCGGGATTCCGTACTGGCCGAGGGCGTGGGCCAGGGTCATGCCCACCGGCCCGCCGCCCACCACCAGGACCCGCCTTGCTGTCTCCAACTCGTCCACCCCTGTTATTGCCGACGCCCCGGGGGCGCTCTGTCCTGGGATCTTATAATTCTAATATGTTAGAATGTCAAGATGGCCGGGGCGCCGGGGTGCGGTACGTTATCGAGGGAGAAGAATCTCAGGGCCCCGGGCGATGGGCCCACCTGAAACTCGCCAGCGCCAGCAGCGCCGCGAAGGACATGACCGCGCCCATGGCCGTCAGCGCCTGCCCGCTGGCGGCCGCCCCCACCCAGGCCGCCGCCAGCGCCCCGAACAACATTTGCGCGCCGCGAAACAGCGCCGAGGCACTGCCGGCAATATGGGGCAGCGGTTGCATCGCCTCGTGGGTGGCATTGGGCCGAATCAAGCCACTGCACAGGTTGTTGATGACCAGAAGGCCGAGGGTCGTGGCGGCGCTCCCCGCGCCGGCGAGTCCCGATGCCAGCAACAGCAGCGCCGAGCCCGCGCTGCCCAGCAGCGCCCCCACCAGGATCATCCGGGGAGAGAGCCCCGCCGCCAGCAACCGATCGTTGAAGAGCGCACCCGCCATGATGCCAGCGGCGATGGCGGCGAAGATCATCCCATAGCCGGCCACCGATATGCCGTACTGCCCCATGAAGACGGCCGGCGAGGCGGCGATAAAGGCAAACATGCAGGCCACGCTGAAGCCGTTGCCGAGGGTATAGCCGAGGAACAGGCGGTTGCCGAGGGCCTCCCCATAGGCCCGCACCATGGGGCGAATGGCGGCCCCGGCGCCGCTCGGCGGGCGGGACTCGCCGAGCCCCAGGGCGACGAACACCAGCAACAGCAGCCCGATGATCCAAAGTACCGAGAACACATGCCGCCAGCCGAGGCTCGCCACCACCAGGCTGCCTATCAGGGGCGCCACCACCGGCGCTATCCCCATCACCAGGGTGATCAGGGTCAGCACCCGGCGGCCCCGCAGGCCCTCGAAGCGGTCACGCACCACCGCAAGGGGTATCGCCGAGCAGATACCGGCCCCCACCCCCTGCACCAGGCGCCCGGCCATGAACAGGTCCCCCCGGGTGGCGGCGAAGCACAGCATGCCGCCGGCGGAGAACAGCAGAACACCGGCATACAGCACCGGCTTGCGACCGAGGCTGTCCGACAGGGGGCCGAACCACAGGGGCCCGAGGGCGTAGCCCAGCAGGAAGATCCCCACGGTCCCGGCCCCGCCACCCGGGGCCAGACCGAGATCCCGCTCCAGGTGCTGGAAACCCGGCAGGGCCATGTCGATGGCCAGGGGCGTCAGGGCCGACAGCAGGCTGAGGGCGAGAATGAGCACCCCGTCCCGGGACAGCCTCACCGCAGGGTGCCCGGGGTCGTCAGGCTTTGAGAATTTTTTGAATGGAGGAGGCGGTGAACACCAGTTCACCCCCCGCATAGGCCTTGGCCTGGGAAAACACCAGGCTGCGGGTGCGCTGGGAAACGGTGCCGCAGACTTCCAGCAGCTCCCCCAGTTTTGGGGCGCGGATAAATTGCAGGTTGAGCTCGATGGCCACCACCGGAGGGCCGTCCGGATCCCAGGCGGGGGCGGCGGTGCCGATTTCCGCCATGCTGCTCATCACCGCGCCGTGGCAGAAGCCCCAGGCGTTGACGTGATGCTTCTGGATTTCGAGGGCGGACCACACCTCCTCGACACCGTCCGCGCCGACGCAGCGCTTGTGGTGGATCTTGCCGATGTGATTGACGAAGGCGCTCGGGGATTCGTGGTGGAGATAATCCTTGGGGATGGTCATTGTTCACCTGTCAATTGTTGGCCGGCGGCTTTCGTGGCGGGGGCTTGCGGGATGGCCCCGGGCGCCGGACCCTGCGGGAAAAAAGATCCCGGGAAAACCCGGGATCGCTGTAGGGGGCTTTGGGGCTAGCTGGCGGCCTGGGGTGTCTCGTAGCGATCGAGGATGGCCTGCATCCCCGGGGGCGGCACCTTCTTGCCCGGGTCGTACCAGGGGGAAAATACCTTGATCAGATGCTTCTTGCTGGCCTTGGCCACCTTCTTCATCATGGCCTTTTCCCGGGCGATGGAGGCCTGGCGCTCCTCTTCGGTCATGGTGGCGCGGTCGACCCCCAGCAGGTATTCCTGGGCCTTGGCCGTATAGCCGCGGATATGCACCACGGCGTAGACAAACACCGCCACCCGATAGAGCCAGGCGAAAAGGCCATTGCCGTAGAGGGTCTTGTAGACCTGGTAGCACACCTCGCGATGCTCGAACTCCTCCGCCAGATGCCACTTCCACAACTCCAGGGCATCGGAATCGGCCCCTTCGAGGTACTCGTCGAGATCCTCGAAGATCACCTGGGCTGCGGTGGAGCCCATGGCCTCGAAACCCTCGCAGTAGGCGACATTGAAGCGCAGGGACTTTTCCTTGAGAAAGCGCACGTAGTCCTGCTGGTAGGGCTTTTCGACGGCCCTAAGGCCCTCGTAACCCTGCTCGTAGAGGGCCTGGTTGAAGGCCACGTGGTTCTTGCAGTGCTCCATCTCCTGCTTGTTGAAGATGGCGATATCCTGGTGCAGCTTTTCGTGCTTGGGATCGAGCACATCCTTGGCCCGCCGCATCACCTTCATCAGGTACGGCTCGATATGGGCCGGGACAATGGAAAAAGCATTGTAGGACTGGGCGAACTCCGGTACTGGCGCCCACTTGGCGCGAATCTTGGCAAAATCCCAGCGGGGTGCGCGAACTTTCATGGCTTTTCTCCTGCGGGCCATCGGGCCCGGGCGTTACGTTTGGACATCCAGTTCTTGGGGTTTCTCCAGCACCGACTCCAGGTGACGGAGGAAGCGGGCGGCGTCGGCGCCGTTGATCACCCGGTGGTCATAGCTGAGGGAAAAGGGGGTCTTGTGGCGCCACAGGGGCTGATCCCCCGCGCCCCGGGTCGGTTTCCAGTCGCTGCGGGTGACGCCGAGGATGGCCACCTCCGGGGCGTTGATGATCGGCGTGAAGCCGGTGCCGCCGATGCCGCCCAGGGAGCTGATGGTCATGCTGCCGCCACTCATCTCGGCGAGGGACAGGCCCTTCTCCCGGGCCTTGGCGGACAGCTCGGCAATCTCCGTGGACAGCTGGCGCAGGGGCTTTTTGTCGCAATCCCGCACCACCCCCACCAGCAGGCCATTGGGGGTATCGATGGCGATGCCGATATGGAAATACTTTTTGAGAATGAGTTTTTTCCCACTGCCATCCAGGGATGCGTTGAAGTGGGGGAAGGCCCTGAGACAGGCCACCAGCCCCTTGGCGAAAAACGCCAAGGGCGACACCTTCACATCGAGCCCCTGGCGGTAAGCCTCGAGGGCGGTGGTATCCACATCGTCGTGGTGGGTGACGTGGGGGATGGTCAGCCAGTTGCGGCTCATGAAACCGGCGGTGAGCCCCTGGATGCGGGACAGACTGGTCTCCTCCACCTCGCCAAAGACACTGAAATCCCCTTCGGGCCAGGGGGGCAGTTTTTCCCAGAAGGGCTTTTGCTCGGTCATGGGATCAGGAAATCTCCGCCACCTTGGTGCCCACCGGGATGGGATCATCGCCGGGCTGCATGAGAATTCTCAGGGTGCCGCTGGCGGGGGATTCCACCTCGTTGATGGATTTGTCGCTCTCAAGGGAATAGATGGGCTGGCCCTCGGCTACCGTGGCGCCGTCCTCCACCAGCCATTCGGTGAGGGTGCCCTCCTGCATCGAAAAGCCGATTTTGGGCACCAGTACGTCTGTGGTCATGCTGTTTTCTCCGGTCTGGCTCGGGTCGAGCGCTGGTCAGTTCAGTGTCTTGCGGATCGCCGCGATCACCTTGTCGGCATCGGGCATGAAGGCCTTTTCCAGGGGGTTCGAGTACGGCACCGCGGAACTCGGGGCACCGACCCGCTGCACCGGGGCGCGGAGCTGGCCGAACAGTTCCTCGTGGATCACCGAGGCGATCTCGGCACCCACGCCGAACGCCCTGACTGCCTCGTGGGTGACCACGGCGCGGTTGGTCCTCGCCACGGCATTGAGCACGGTGTCCCGGTCCCAGGGCACGATGGTGCGCAGGTCGATGACCTCGACGCCGATGCCCTCCCCCGCCAGCTGCTCCGCCGCGGCGCTGGCCACCGCCACCTGGGGGCCATAGGTGATCACGGTGACATCGCCGCCGTCCCGCACGGTGCGGGCCTGGCCGAGGGGAATGCGGGCACCGGGATCGGCGGGGGCCTCGCCCTTCTGCCAGTAGGCGGGGAGGTTCTCGATGAAGATACAGGGGTCGTCGTCGAAGATGCAGGCATTGAGCAGGCCCGACACCTCCGCCGGGGTGGCGCCGGTCACCACCTTGAGCCCGGGGGTGTGGGCGAACCAGGCCTCGAGGTAGTCGGCGTGCTGGCCGGCGGTGCCGAAACCCGCGCCGGTGGTGCAGCGGATGGTGAGGGGCACGGCGGTCTGGCCGCCGGACATGAAGCGCAGCTTGGCGGCGTGGTTGGTGATCATGTCCATGGCCACGGTCATGAAGTTCATCAGCATGATCTCGGCGATGGGCCGCATGCCCGCCATGGCCGCGCCGATGGCGGCGCCGATGATGGCCTGCTCGGAAATCGGCGTCGAGCGCACCCGCAGGTCGCCAAAGCGGGTGGACAGCCCCTTGCTGGCGCCGTTGACGCCGCCCTCCTCCGGATCGGCGACATCCTCGCCGAACAGCAGCACGGTGGGATCGCTCTCCATGGCGTGGTGGAGCGCCTCGTTGATGGCCTGCAGGGTGGTGATCTGTTTGCTCATGGGTCGTTCCTCAGGCCGGGGCGAGTTCGTGGGTGAACACATCTTTGTAGAGCTCGGACGGATCCGGCCAGGGGGCCGCCAGGGCCTTTTCCACCGCCGCCTTGATGGCACTCTCGTGGCCGGTGTCGATGGCGGCGAGCTCCGCCTCGCTGGCATGGCCCTGGTCCATCAGCCACTGCCGGTAGCGGGGCACCGGGTCGGCGGCCATGGCGGCGGCTTTCTCGTCCTTGTCCATGTAGCCGTCGGCGTCGCCGAACACATGGCCGAAGAAGCGGAACGTCACCGCCTCGATCAGGGTGGGGCCCTCGCCGGCCCGGGCGCGCTCGATGGCTTCCCTGGCCGCGGCGTGCATGGCGAGGGGGTCGTTGCCATCGACGTGGATACCGGGCATGGAGTAGCTCGCCGCGCGGTCCGAGACCTTCGCCACGGCGGTGGCTTTCTCGAACTTGGTGTGCTCGCCGTAGCGGTTGTTCTGGCACACGAACACCACCGGCAACTTCCACACGGAGGCCATGTTGAGGGCCTCGTGGAAGGCACCGATATTGGAGGCGGCATCGCCGAAGTAGGCCACCGTCACCCGGCCGTCACCCTTGATCTGGGACGCCAGGGCAAGGCCGTTGGCGATGGGCATGCTGGAGCCGACGATGCCGGTGGTGATCATGCAGCCGCTTTCTGGATGGGTGATGTGCATCGGCCCGCCCTTGCCCTTGCAGGTGCCGGTGGCGCGCCCCGCCAGCTCCGCCCAGAGCGCGTCGAGGGGCACGCCCTTGGCCAGCATGTCGTGGGTGCCGCGGGAGATGGTGCAGATGTAGTCGTCCCGCCGCAGGTTGACCGATACCGCGGAGGGGATCACTTCCTGGCCCCGGGGAGAGTAGTAGATCATCGGCAGGCGGCCCGACATAAGCAGCTTGCGGGCGGTTTCGTCGTTGTGCTTGATCAACGACATCTTGCTGTACATGTCCAGCAGCACCGTCTTGTCGGGCTGGACCGGGTTGGCTGACGTCATGGTGTTCTCCTCGATGGGAAATGCGTTTAGGCGCTGGCGCGCGATTCCGGGGCGCCTTCGTCCCCCTGGCTGGCGGCGTGTTGCCCGGCGCGGCGGCCGGAAAACACGCAGTCGGCGATGGAGGAGCCGCTGACATAGAAGCCCGCGGGCACTCCCATGGCGGCGCGGCCGGCGGCGTAGAGCCCGGGGATGGGCGCGCCCCCCTGCCCCACAACCTGGCCGCTGTCCTCATCCACCGCCAGCCCGCCCATGGGGATGGTGGGGCACGGGAATTTCTTGCTGCCCACGGAAATGTCGATGGCCCAGTAGGGACCGGGCCCCAGGGGTTTGCAGTTACTGTACTTCTTTTTAAAGCGATCGTTGCCGGCGGCAGCACCGGCATTGTAGTCGGCCACCTCCGCCTCGAGGCCAGCGGGGTCGACGCCGAGCTTTTGTGCCAGCTGCGCCAGGGTCCTGCCGCGGGTGCTGTTGAACAGCAGGTTCATAAGGAGCGGTCCGCGAAACTCCAAGAAGCCCTCCTCCCCGGGGCGGGGAATGGTGTCCTTGTAGGCGGACCAGTAGGCCTTGCTGTCGATCACCACCCAGGCCCGCTGTTCCGGCTGCTGGGCCAGTTCGTGGCCGAGGCGACCCAAGTACACGTCCTCGGCGACGAAGCGCCGGCCCGCCTTGTTGACCACCAGCCCCTGCACGAACTGCAGCGGCGGGCTGATGGAGCGCCAGGCGGTGACGGAGTCCATGCGCCCGAGGACGGCGCCGACGCTCTCCCCCAGCACCACGCCGCTACCGTCGCAGCTGATGGTGCCAAGGGGCATGGCAGCGGCGAACTTGGGGGCGTGGTGGCGCACCATCTCGCGGTTGAAAGCGAAGCTGCCGGTGGTCAGCACCACCCCCTTGCGGGCGCGGATCAGCACCGGCTTGCCGTGGGCCTGCTCGATCTCCCGCACCTTGGCGGCGGACGCCAGGGACGGCTTTTCGATGAAGCGCTGGAAGGCGTTGACCCTGCGAATCAGCTTGCGGTGGGCCTTCCAGGGCTCGGAGCCGGGCTCCAGCCGCAGCACCTCGACGCCGATCACCCGGTTCTCGGCATCCACCACCAGGCGGTCGACCAGGCTGTGGCTGTGAAAGCGCACGCCTTTGTCGGCGGCGGATCTTGCCAGGGTATTGAACAGCACGCCGCCGGTGTAGCCGGGGCCCGCCACCTTGTGCCCGCGGGGCGCGGGGCGGGCGACGCTGGCGTAGTCCGGGGCGAACTCGTTGCCGGAGTAGTAGATGTCGTAACCCTTGGGGGGATAGGAGCGCTTGCCCTCGTAGATCCGCGAACCGAAGCGGACGCCGTGGGTTTCGAGCCAGGCCATGTTGACACTGCTCTCCTCGCAATAGCGGCGCAGGGTGTCGTCCCGCACCACGTCTCCCACCTCCTTCTTGAGGTACTTGTACATCTCCTCGGGGTTGTCGTCCCAGCCCCCCGCCTTCTGGTAAGGGGTGCCGCCGCCGTAGTAGATACCGCCGCTGAGGGTGGTGGCGCCACCGCCCTCGAAGCGGTCGAGGGCGAGCACATCGGCGCCCGCGGCGCGGGCTTCGAGGGCGGCGCAGACACCGGCGCCGCCGTAGCCCACCACCACCACGTCGGCGCCTTCCTGCCACTGCACCTCGCTGGCGTCGCGGACCCGCAGGGGCTCCTTCACATAGGCCGCGGCGTGGTTACTGTCCATCGAACTCCCGCGCCCCCTCGCCAAACAGGTAGCTGTTGATCACCTCGTGGAAATGGCTGATCTGCACCTCCTGCACCGGGTTGGGCCTCAGGCCCCGAAGGCCCACGGAGTGCATGCCCCGCTGCACCTCCTCGATGTTGCCGAGATCCTGTTGCAGCAGTTTGGGGATGAGGTCCTTCTGGGCGCGCCAGTCGTAAATATGATCGGTCTCCACCTTCGGCTCCTTGCCCTTGCCCCAGTGCAGCAGGCTGATCATGTCGAGGATGGCGCGGTCGGGATTGAACGGGTCCTCCGGGTCGGGGCGGCCGCGGAAGATCAGGGTGCCATCGGCCCCCCACACCACGCACATGTTGGGGAAGATGTTCCAGTCGTGGCCGACGGTTGCCAGCCGCTCCGGCGGAATCACGGGGAAGTAGGCGCCGTCCTTTTCCGCCGCGTCCTTCATGGCCAGGAAGCCGGCGGTCATGACCTCCTCCACCGAACTGCCGGGGGGCAGGGCGCGCACGGCGGCCTCGGCGGCGTTGAGGGAGCGGGCCGTGAACTGGCCATCGCCACCGGCGAGGCCGAGCTGGTCGGCGAACACCGCCTGCAGGGTGGCGTAGTTCTCCCGCCATCCCTCGAGATCCGGTTGCGGCTTGTCGAGGCGACGGGAGGGGGAGCCCGGGGGCAACTCATAGACCCAGTGGTGCTTGCCGTGGCGGCCTTCGGCGTAGCTGAAGTTGACGTCGTCGTTGTACTGGAGGAACTGGGGGTGGGTGCCGAGGATATGGTAGCTCTCCATGAAGGCTTCCTGGGCCGTCTTCCAGTTGGCCTTGACGCGGATGGCCTTGTGCCAGCAGTAGCGCATGTCCTCCATGCGCAGGAACTCGAGGTCGGCGGCCGCGGGCTGGATGAATCTGTCGAAGGGCTCCGGATCCGCGCTCATGTTGATGAACACGAAACCCGCCCAGCGGGCCACATGGACCCGGGACAGGGCCACGTCGGCGTCGGTCATATCGGGGCAGCCCTGCCACTGCTCGCGGTCGAGCACCCGGGTGTTGTTGCCGTGCAGGTCCCACTGCCAGGCATGGAAAATACAGTGGAACTTGGTGATCCGGCCCTTGCCGGACAGCAGCCGCCGGCCCCGGTGGGGGCAGACGTTATGGAAGGCTTCGATGCTGTCCGGCCCGGTGCGCACCAGGATCACCGCCTGATCGCCGATGTCGTAGGCGAAGTAGTCGCCCACCTGGGGGATGTCCTCCTCGCGGCAGGCCCAGTGCCAGGTGGCGGTCCAGATCCGCGCCATTTCGAGGCGGGCGAACTCCGGGGAGGTGTAGCGGCGATGGTCGATGAAGTCCGGGCGGACCTCGGTGAGGGTTTCCGTGTACTGCTGCTGAGTGTTCATAAGCGCTGGCTCCTACCCTGTCGGCCCTCAGGCCCTGGCATGTATCACTGTTGTCGTTATCGGGCGCCCGCCTTGCCGCGCCGGCCGCCACAAAAACTAATCATACGTCAGTTATTATCGGAGAACAACTCAGCGGGGAGAGTTATCCCCCGGGGCACCGAGCACGTCCAGAATAGCGGCACTGGACGTCAGCGTCGAATACAGCGGCAGCGCGTTACTGACCATAAAGGCGTGGGTTTCGGCGCTGGCCCCCGCGGTGCAATCCTCCGGCACCACCACCTGGTAGCCCAGGTCCGACCCGCACAGGGCCAGGCCGTTGATGGCGATATTGGTGGACACCCCGGTCACCACCAGGGTGTCCACGCCGCGATGGCGCAGGCGGGTATCCAGGTCGGTGCCGTTGAAGCCCAGCAGGCTGTAGGGGCGGCTGTGGACGATGTCCCCCGGCTCGGGCGCGACTTCCGGCACCGAATCGACATCCACCGTGCCCTGGCGCATGCGGCCGTTCTTGCGGCTGCGGGACATGATCAGGCTGGTGATGGGCAGCTCGGAATAGTCGGGATTGTGGGCCACATGGAGGTGGAACACCGGCCAGCCACGGGCCCGGAACAGGGTAGCCAGGGCCGCGATGCGGGGCAGAATGCCCCGCTCCCGAACCTGGTCGGCGAGACCCTCGAAATCCGTCATGCCGTGTTCGATCACCCCGCGCTGGCATTCACTGATCAGCAGGGCGGGCCTGCGCCCGGGTTCGAGACCGCGAATCATGGTTTGGCTTCCTTCTATGGCTGATGTTTGATCTGGCTGATGTTCGGTATGACCGATGTTTGGCAGGTCCGCTGTTGACCGCCGGCGATAAAACTTACACTATGTCAGCTATTCTACACAGTCGCTGCCGCGATACAACAACCCGCCCCGATTCAACGAGCCATGGCCCTCCACCCGACATGACCCAGGATACCGAACTCAACGCCCTCCTCCTCGACAGCCTCGACAGCTTCTGCCGCGACTGGCGCGCCCAGCACCCCCTGCCCAACGACGGCGTGGACAATCCGCCCCGCCCCCTGGACAACAGCCTGTGGGAGGCCATGGCGGAACTCGGCTGGCTGGGCCTCGCCCTGCCCGAATCCTTGGGCGGCGCGGGTCTCGGCGCCGCCGAGGCCACGGTCATCGCCGGCGGCCTCGGACGCTGGTTGCTGCCCGCGCCCTATGTTCCCTGCGCCCTGCTGCCCTCCGTGGTGCTCGCCCGCTGCGCCACCGCGCCCCTGGCCGCGGGCCTCGCCGCACGGCTGGCGGCGGGGGAAGAGGCGCTCACCCTCGCCTGGCAGGAGCAACCGGGCCAACTCGACGCCGCCGCCAGCACCGCCACCCGCTGGGTCGACGGCCTGCTGGACGGCGTCAAGCTGTTCGTGGCGGACCCCTCCGCCGACGGCACCCTGCTGGTCCTCGCCCGGGACGGCGCGGGCGACCCTTTGCTTGCCGCCGTGCCCGCCAATGCCCCCGGGGTGACCCTCGACCGCCAGGCGGCGGGCCAAGGCAGCCTGGCAACCGTCGTCTTCGCCCGGGTTCCGGTGACCCCGGATCAGGTGCTCTCCAGCGGCGAGGCGGCCCTCGCGGCGATGGATATCGCCCTCGCCAGCGGTCGCATCGCCCTCGGCGCCTGGTTGAGCGGCGTGGCATCGAGCTGCCTCGACAAGACCTTGGACCACCTGCGGGATCGCCAGCAGTTCGGCAAGCCCCTCGCCGCCTTCCAGGCCCTGCGCCACCGCTGCGTCGACCTCCACATCGCCCTAGAACTGGCCAACGCCAGCTGGCGCCACGCCCTCGACGCCTTCCAGCGCGACCCGGCGGACACCGCCACCCTGGCCGCCATCGCCGCCGCCAAGGCGCGCTGCGCCGATACCGCCCTGGCGGTGGCCCGGGAAGCCATCCAGATGCACGGCGCCATGGGCTTCGTGGAGGAAGGGGGCGTCGGCCACTACCTGCGGGCCGCGCTGTTCGGCGCCGCCTGGCTGGGGGGCGCCCAGCGTCAGCGCCGCGCCTTCATGGCCGCCCAGACCCTCGACCTGCCGCCGGCGGACGGCGCCCCGGCGCTCGACCCCGCCATGTCCGTGGCCCCCGACGAGGACATCAACGCCCTGCCGGACGCGGTGTTTCGCGAGCGCTTTCGCGCCTTTCTCGAGGCCCACTACCCCGCCGACCTGCGCCAGGACCATCTGCGCCCCTTCCGGCGCATGAACGGCGCCGAGACCCGCCGCTGGATGAGCCTGGTGCACCGCCACGGCTGGCGGGCCCCGGAGTGGCCCCGGCAGTACGGCGGCCTCGGGCTGTCGTTCCGCAAGCAGCGCATCTACAACGACGAGATGGAGCGCATCGGCGTGGCGCGGATGATCGACAACGGCGTCACCCAGCTCGGCCCCACCCTGATGAAGTACGGCAGCGAGGCACAGAAGCAGCACTACCTGCCCCGCATCCTCGCCTGCGAGGACTACTGGGCCCAGGGCTACTCCGAGCCCAACGCGGGCTCCGACCTCGCCAGCCTGAAAACCCGCGCGGTGCGGGAGGGGGACCACTTCGTCGTCAACGGCCAGAAGATCTGGACCACCCTCGCCATGGAGGCCACCCACTGCTACGCCCTGGTGCGCACCGGCAACTACGACAAGAAGCAAAAGGGCATCAGCTTTTTGCTGATCGACCTTGGCCTCCCGGGGGTGGAGATTCGCCCCATTCGCCACATCGCCGGCGAGGAGGAGCTGTGCGAGGTGTTCTTCACCGACGTCAAGGTACCCGCGGACCACCTCGTCGGCCCCCTCGACGAGGGCTGGACCGTGGCCAAGGCCCTGCTCGGCCACGAGCGCATCTGGCTGGCGAGCCCCAACCTCGCCATCAAGGCCATGATGCTGGCGGAACGCCTGGTGGTGGCAACCGGCTGCATGGGGGACAGTGGCGTGATGGACCGCCTCGCCCGGCTGGCCACCGACCTGCACGACTACCGCCAATGGTACGAAGCCATCTGCCGGCGGGTGGAAGGGGGCGAACAGATCGGCCCCGAGGCCTCCGCCCTCAAGGTATACATCACCGAGCTGACCCAGCGCATCACCGAATTCAACCTGGAGCTGGGGGAGGACTTCGCCGCCATCGCCGCCCCGGTCACCCTCGGCGATACCCGGACGGATCTCTACTGGCAATACGCCATGGCGCGGCCCGGCACCATCTACGCCGGGTGCAACGAGGTGCAGCGGGATATTCTGGCGAAGAGTGTTTTGGGTTTTAGGTCTGACGTCTGACGCTGGACGTCTGACGCCAAGACGGGTCAGCAAGCAGAGGCAGCCGACACTGATCCATCAAACCAGGGTATTGCCACTTCAGTTCGTCTCGGCGCCTTTGCGTCAGACGTCCAACGTCAGACGTCCGACCCAAAGCATCACCACACCAACGGCAGCGAATCCATCGCCATCACCCCACCGAGACGGGTGAGGATTTTCGCATCCGGCGCGAGGCGGAAGCTGGGCAGCGCGGCGAGCACTTCCTCCAGGGCGACATGCAACTCGCGGCGGGCGAGGCGCAGGCCCACGCAGTTATGGACGCCGGAGCCGAAGGCCAGGTGACGGGGCTTGCGGTCGAGGCGCACCTCGAAGGGATCCTCGTAGACCTCCGGATCGGTGCTGCCGAGGGTGGTGGACAGCATGATCTTGTCCCCGGGCATCAGCTGCACGCCGCCGATGGTCACCGGCTTGATGCACTGCCGCCCGGTGGTCACCGCCGAGAACGCCCGCAGCATTTCCTCCACCGCGTCGGGGATCAGCGCCGGGTTGGCGCGCAGCGCCTCCTGGTGCTCCGGATGGGTCGCCAGGTGGCGGAACTGCCAGCCGAGGTTGGTGGTGACCGTATCCAGGCCCCCCAGGTAGAGGTTGAAGCAAAACCCCCAGATCTCGTCGTCGGTGGCCGGGCGGTCGCCCACCTTGCAGTTGGCGAAGTAGGTGATGAGATCGTCCCGGGGATTGTCCCGGCGCTGGCGCACCACACCCATCACGTAATCCTTCACCGCCCGGGTGGCACCGGCGATGGCGGGGATATCCGGGTTGTGGAGCAGATCGTCCTCCCAGGCGAGGAACTGCTCCACCTCGTCGATGGGCAGGCCGAACAGTTCGAGGAATACCGCGATGGGAAAGCGCGCGGCAAATTCGCCGATGAATTCGCAACTGTTCTTGCCCTTGAAGCGGTCGATATAGCGCCGCGCATGGCTGCGCACGCCGTCGTTCAGCTCCGCCACCCGCTTGGGGGTGAACAGCGGCGTGAACAGGGCGCGGTAATCATTGTGGATCGGCGGATCCGCCTCCACCGGGTAGACACCCCAGCTCTCCCCCAGCAGGGTCGAAAAGGGTGCGAAATCCTTGCTGGAAAAATGCTCGGTGTCCAGGTAGATGCGGGTGATATCCTCGGCGCGGCGGAACACCCAGGCGGGGGCAATGCCGGAGGACGCATCCGGCGCCCAGAAGGCCGCCGGCCCCTTGTGCATGGCCGGGACGATGGTGGTAAAGGGGTTGTCGTAGGTGACGGCGCCGAGGCGCAGGGGGTAGGACGTCACCAGTTCCCTGGGAACGTGGGCGGGGATATCCCCGGAAAAGGCTTGCAGCATGGCGGTAACTCTCCTCGATTATCCTTTGCGTGACCGATGGTCGGTGATCGGTGCCAGCGCCAACATAGTCCCCGCGCCGAAGCAGCGTCAATCGCCACCACTAGTCGCTGTCTACAATGGGGCCCGCCCCGCCAATGCCCTTGAACCTGGCAGGCCCTGCATCTACCATGCTGACACAATGTCAGTTATTGGCCCGCCCATACTGCCAAAACCCCCATCAATGCGACACAGGAGTTCACCATGGATCTTTCCGGCAAACGCATCGTCATCACCGGCGCCGCCGGCGGCCTCGGTCGCGCGGTCACCGCCGCCGTCATTGCCCAGGGGGGAACGCCCCTGCTGGTGGACCTGGCCTTTCCCGCAGATTTTGCCCCCGGGGAGGAAAAGTTCGCCTTCGACCTCACCGACACCGCTGCCACCGCCCGGGAGGTGGCGCGCATGGGCCATATCGACGGCCTCATGAACCTCGCCGGCGGCTTTCACATGGGCCCCGCCCACGACATCGGCGACGACGGGTGGGACGCCACGTTCCGCATCAACGTCCAGACCCTGCGCTCCATGGTGGCGGCGGTGGTGCCAAAAATGCTCGCCCAGGGGCGCGGCACCATCGTCAATGTGGGCGCCCTGGGGGCGGTCCAGGGCCAGGCCCAACTCGGCGCCTACGGGGCCTCCAAGAGCGTCGTGATGCGCCTTACCGAGAGCCTCTCCGCGGAACTGCGGGAGCGGGGCATCAACGTCAACGCGGTGCTGCCGAGCATCATCGACACCCCCGCCAATCGCAAGGACATGCCTGATGCCGATCCCGCCAAATGGGTGGCACCGGCGGACCTCGCCCGGGTGATCTGCTTCCTGGCGTCCGACGCCGCCCGGGCCATCCACGGCGCCCTGGTGCCCGTGCGCGGCCTGTCCTGAGGAATCCGCCATGACCGACACCCAAACCCCAGGCGCTCTGGTCACCGGCGGCGCCAGCGGCATCGGCCGCGCCACCGCCATCGCCCTCCGGGATGCCGGCTACGCGGTCACCGCCACGGGCCTCACCGACAGCGAGCTGGCCAATGCCCGCACCGACGCCGCCATGGCGGGCATCCATATCGAGCGACTCGATGTGGGGGACAGCGACGGGGTGCAGCGTCTTATTGCCGCCCTGCCCCGCCTCGACGTGCTGGTGAACTGCGCCGGCGTCGGCCGCAGCGGCGACGACTTCACCGAGGAGGGCTTCATGAAGACCCTCGACATCAACCTCCACGGCACCATGCGCTGCTGCTATGCCGCCCGGGACCTGCTGGTAGCCAGCGGCGGACGGATCGTCAATATCGCCTCGGTGATGAGCTTCTTCGGCACCGGCACCGGGCCCGCCTACGCCGCCAGCAAGGGGGGCGTGGCCCAGCTCACCAAGTCCCTGGCCATCGCCTGGGGGCGGGAGGGAGTGCGGGTGAATGCCGTGGCCCCCGGCTGGATCGAAACCCCCATGACCAGCGGCCTCAACAGCGACCAGGACTATGTCGCCCGGGTGGTGCAGCGCACGCCCCTGGGACGCTGGGGCAGGCCGGAGGAGATCGCCGCGGCCATCGTCTTTCTGGTATCCCCCGCCGCCAGCTTCGTCAACGGCGCGATACTGCCAGTGGATGGCGGCTATATGGTCACGGGTGTGTGAGGGATTACCCGATCCCCGGCAGAGCCCCTGGAATATCCACATAACCCCGCCGCCGCAGGAAGCGCCATTGCCCGGCCTCCCGCACCAGAATGTCCCGGTGGCGGCCGATCATGGTCACCACCGGGCGATCCTTGTCGGTGCGATCGATCACCGTCCACATCACCTCGGAGGTTGCCCGGTCGTCGTCCTCGAAGGCGATGCGGGGGCTGCTGATGATGTGGAAACTCTTGCCCACCTGATCGCCGAGGGCCCGGGTCATCAATTCGCGGATGGCGTCGCGGCCCTGGGCCACGCCCATGGGGCCGAGCTGCACCTTGCCATCCGCGGCGAACAGGGCGGCGTAGTCGTCGAACAAACCGGCATCGAGGTAATGGCCGTAGTCGATGAACAGCTGTTGAATGGCGAGGATGTCCTCGACCCGTTGCAGACGTTTTTCCAGCGCGGTGTCCATTGGGGTTCCTTCAGCTGGCCGCAAAGCGGGCCTTGAGTTCGGTCTTCACCACCTTTTGCAGGCCCTCGTTGCGGGGGAGGCGGTCGATGATTTCGAGGCGCTCGGGGATTTTCTGGCGCATCAGGTGTTTTGCCGCGAGGTGACTCACCATATCGTCAAAGGAGAGTGTTTTGGCACCATCCTCCAGCTCCACAACCGCGCACACCAGCTCGCCCCGCTCGGTATCCGGCAGGCCAATCACCGCCACATCGCGCACCGCGGGATGATCGATCAACAGCTCCTCGATCTCCCGGGCCGAGATGTTCTCACCCTTGCGAATGATGATGTCCTTGATGCGCCCGGTGACACAGAGATTGCCATCGGCGCGGAGCATGCCGACATCGCCGGTGCGCAGAAACCCCTCGCTGTCGAAGGCCTCCGCGGTTTGCTGCGGGTCGAGATAGCCCTTGCAGACATTGGGGCCCCGCAGCAGGATTTCGCCGCTCTGGCCGGGCGGCAAAATGGCACCCTCCGCGTCGACAATGCGCACCTCCAGCCCCGGCATGGGCCTGCCATCGCTGTGGGTCAACTGGTCATCGCTGCCGTGGCGGCTGTTGTTGGCGGAGATGGGCGCCTCGGTCATGCCGTAGGCGTGCACAATGGTGGCCCCCAGCCGCGCCTTGACCTGTGCAAAGAGTGCCGCGGGCTTCGCGGCGCCGCCGCCCGCCAGCACCCCCATGGTGGGGATCAGGGGCGTTTCGCCTGTCCTTTCCTGCTCCGCCAGCAGCATCTGGTAATGGGCGGTACTGCCGCCGCCGAGGGTCACGCCGTAACGGCGAAACGCCGCCACCACGTTGGCGGGGATATATTTGTCGAGCAGCACCACCGCCATACCGGCCATCAGTGCCATCCCGCAGTACAGGGTGCCGCCGATATGGCCAATGGGGTAACCAATGCTGCCGACATCGGCCTCCGTCACATCCAGGGCAACGGCCATATGGCGACTGGCGGCCATCAGGGTCTGGTCGGTATGGCGGGCGCCCTTGGGCTTTGACGTGGTGCCCGAGGTGAAGTAATACCAGCGCACCGTGTCGCCCTTATCGGCGGCAAACGCTGGCAATGCCACTGGGCTCACCGGCTCTTGTTGCAGACAAAGCACCCTGGGTGAATCGGGCAGTGCCGCCACCACCCCTTGCGCCATGGCCAGGTGCGCCTCGTCAGGGGGAACGATCAGACATGCCGCCCGCGCCTGGCGCAGGATTTCCGTCAGCTCCCGCTCCCGATAGAGGTGGATGATCGGTGCCTGAATCGCACCCAGCCGAGCCAGGGCAAAGCTCAGCACCAGCGCCTGGATGGAGGTGGGCAATTGCCAGGCCACCACGCTGCCTGGGCGCACCCCCTGGCCGTGGAGCCAGCCGGCAAGGTCAAGGGCCCGGCGGTGAAATTCGCCAAAGCTGACCCGGGTGTCGGTTGCCGCCTCAATCAGAAACGCACTGTCCGGTGTCAGGGCAGCCCGCTGTTCCAGCAACATCCACAGGCCGGGGGCGGACAACAGGTTGCCTCCGGTATCGGCATTCACGGCAGCCATCAACTTTCATCCACCACGGTCATGGGGCCAACGGGCAGGCCCGCCGCTTCGTAGAACTGGTCGCTCCACTTGCGCAGGGCGGTGTAGATCTCCACATCGGACTTGGCAAACAGCGGGCGCTGGATGAATTTCTGGTGGCGCCAGATGCGGGCGTCCTCCTCGAAGAGGCGCTCGGTCTCGGCCGCCACGTCCCGCACGTATTGGGGCATCACCTCCGGTGAGCGGTGATCCCGGGGGAAGAAATAGGTCACCCGCAGGTCGGTGCGCTCGTCGTCGATGGGGGTGGCGGACAGCACCAGGCGGCGGTTGAAGCCGTAGTTGAGATTCTTGTCCTTGGCGCTGCCGTGGTGGTGGAACACGGTGAACGACAGGCCAATGCCAGATGCCCGGGCATAGTGGGTCAGGGCCACCTGGCCAGTCTTGGCGGAGCGAAAGCCGAAGGACGATCGCCAGATGGGGCCGCTGCCATCGAAGCCGAGAATGATCGGGTCCACCGGCGCGCCGTGGGTGTACTTGAAATGGGCGCTGTCGGCGCCGTTCTCGT
>Ga0265293_10006194_pt1 | contig 19313 bp, 32 predicted proteins | sample Munlanlewell138R_FD_192505 | JGI IMG/M metagenome (GOLD analysis project Ga0265293, IMG submission 192505) | Leachate microbial communities from a municipal landfill in Southern Ontario, Canada - Leachate well 138R | ecosystem: Engineered > Solid waste > Landfill > Unclassified | place: Canada... | reverse complement strand
CTGTAGCAGCGGCGAGGACGCAGGCCGCCACGGCGAACCCGCGCGGGAAAGAATCAAAATCCCGGCCGGCCAGATGAGGGGCGAGGAGATCCTCTTCCTGCAGGTCCCGGTAGGCCTGGCGCAGTTCGGTGTCGCAGCGGGTGGAGGCGTGAATGATGAGGGGGCCCCGGTAGGAGGTGCCCCAGGAGCGGGTCTCGATCGTTTTGACCCCCACCTGGATGAGCCAGGCCCAGGGCTGATAGAGGGTGATGGCATTCATGTCGGGTCTTCGACTCGCGCCCGGATCCTCTCCTTGATTCGGGCCATTGGGATGAGCCACAGCAGGTGGGGAGTGGTCGGCAGGCTATGCAGGTCGGAGAGCCAGTACCAGCCCACCTCCTCGTCCGTATGGGACGCTATGCTCGTTTCGGTGTCTGCGGCGAAAAAGTGGATCAGGCCGCCGCGCCATTTCATCTGGCAGAAGGGGCGCCAGTCGGTTACGTTGGCGCCGGCTTTCTCCCGGAACTCGCGGACCATCGCCTGCAGAGGAGTTTCCCCCGTCTCTATCTTGCCGCCGATGCCGTTAAGCTTGCCCTTTTGCCAGTCGGGGTGGTTTTTGCGGAGCAGGGCCACACGCTTACCGTCCGGGCTGAACAGAAAACCGACGACGTAGTTGGTTGGTCCCTCCTCGGACATCAGCACTTCCTCCTAGTTGAAAAGGCCGGGTTCCTCGGGCCTGTATTTGATGCGATATGCTGCAGTTTTGGCTGGGTATTGCTGGTTGTGCCGAGCCCGCTCAAAGACCCCGCGAAAAAAATCTTTCTCCTCGTGCATTTTTTCTCTTTCAATAACCTAAGCGCTTTGGTAATATCATATCAACAGCGAGGGGAAACCAACCAGGAGGCACAAAATGAAAATCATCCATGGCGACAACATCCCAGAAACCAAAGACGAGTTGATCTCCGTAATCCCAGAATGGAATGAGAACTGGGTGGGAGAAGAAGACGAAATCGAAATCAACAACGCCGTACTCGCATGGGCAACAAACAACACACATGAAACCGTCGCAGAAATGCTCAAGCACCCCAGAGTCACCATGGTTGGCGGATATGCCAGTCGCATGGGTATCGTTAAATATCTCAAGCACGGCATAAAGGCCATCTAAGGAGGTTCCCATGTTAGAACTTACTCTCAGCTGTGAAGGTAAAAGCGAATTCGGCAGGTACGCACACCGCTACAGGATGTCGTTTCACCGAGTCACGTTTTACCCCGCTGACGGTGGAAGTAGCGAAATAGTTTTCAATGGTTCTGCCCGTGAAAATTGGTCCAACGATGCTGTAGACGCTATCAGGGCTCATGACGCTAGGCTCCGTGGTAAAAATCCAGCTGCCGCTGTTCTCGGCGCAAAAGGTGGGGCTGTCAAGTCCGCCAAAAAATCCGCTTCATCTGCCGCCAATGGCGCTAAGGGCGGCCGTCCAAAAAAACACCTCTGACATAATTAGCGGCTAAGTTACAGCCCCCTACCACATAGGGGGCTTTTTCGTTTGTGCCAGCGGGAAAGAGCGGGGTTCGGCACAACCAATCGGTGCAGTCAGGACTGGCGCATACTGCCGCGCCAGCCGCTGACCTCATCGTTATGTTGCTAGTGCCACCTACCCAAATAACAGACCGGCTCAACTATAAGTGTGCCGTTATTGAGCAGGTGCTTTTGAACTCCCTTTGTGCTGTAAATCGGCCCAAGCTCTTTCTTTATGCGCCGGTGGTCATCTATGAATTTTCTACGCGAAACACCAACAGTTTTTGTTACCGTGAAAATTATTCGACCTGACTTGCTTTTGTAAATGAGCTGGATTCTGTATTGATGCCAGCCAAATATCTTTCTTAAAATGTTGTGCATAGTCGTCCTCGCAACATAACAACCCAATCAACCGGACGGCTGCGCCGCCCGTTATCCGTACCGTTAGGCGCGGAAATAGGCTATCTTGCAACGCTCGCTGTCAAAATGCTTTCCCTTGACAAATATCCAGCCATTTTCTCGTGCCTGCTTTTCGGCATCCCGACGGGTAGTGGTGAAATGCTCTCCACACCCGCAGTGGTCACACGAAAATTCATAAATTTTCTCGATCAAGCTCACGCCTCACCGGTTGTGGTTAGCGCCTAACCCGGCGCTCGACAATCCGACCGCCTAACGGCGGCTGGTCAGCTTCCATTTGCCCTTGCGCGGTAGTCCATCAACCCGTCCGCATTCAGACAAATCCTGTTGCGGCGCAGCGCAAATTGCCCGTAGTTCCAGCGCACCAAAATGAAGCCCTGTTTTTCATCGACCACTTCGCCGGCATGACCGTTGTTGTCAATGACTACCTCGGGCATAACAAATCGCTCAGCGGCGGGTTTGCTACCGCAAGTCGCGCATGTCTCACTCTGCTCATCGTATAGGGCCATCTGGTTTTGCATTGGCGTACTCCTTTGATCGCAATCCGGAATCAACGCGGCGTTAGCCCGCGCAATCGTTCTCTAACTGTTTCAGCTCTTTCGTGATCCTATTTTTGAGAGACTCCAAGGCCGCAGATTTTGCATGTGGGCATAGACATGATCCATGCTCACGGTAAGCGCATTCCTCACTGCCATCAGGAGGCATCATAGAGCAGAGGGCGAACCGGCACATTTTCACACCCACGCAATCAAAGTTGAGCATGAATTCACCCTCGTAGATGTTGGCGCAAATATTTGCTGTTTTTGTGGTCTTCTTCGCCGTCATTGCATTCCTCCACTGTCTCATCCTCTTCCCCGCAGAAATGCATCTAAATCGAATCTTGATTCCAGTACGTGAACGCCTGTTCGTCCCGGTTCGAACAACCGCTCAACCATTCAGGGTCATTTGCCGGCGGCACCAGCACCTCCTGGCCCCTGTGTCCACACTCGCCGCACTGGACCGCGAGACGGTTATTATTGGTCACCATCCCCATCCCCCAGGTTGCTCCGCAGACTTTGCAAGGGAGGTATTGGTTTTTCCCATCACAAATGTCGAAAGGCATATCTTCAGTCCTTTTTCAATGATCCTGGGCGGCACCACAGGACAGGATGGGTGTGATTTGGCTTAGGCAGGCAAGGCCTCCAGGTCCTGGCCGCGATCGGCCGCTAGAGGCGGAACCTCGATCAACTTATCCTCCGGGTCCCGCAGTTCCGAGTAGCCGTTCTTGACATAGACATCGTTCCATGTGTGGTTGCAGACAAGGCAATCCACGGGTTGATAGGCATAGCGACCCTGGACTTCAATTTCGCCGAAGGTGAGATTTTCGGCATCGGCACCGCATACTGGGCAGCTGCTGTCCTGTTCTTTGGCGTGATCTTCCTGGGTTCTGAGTTCCATCGCTTCCATTCTCCTCTTTTCTTGGTTTGCATTTTTTCAGGAGTAGAATGGCATGGGCCAACATAAGGTCAATACCTTATTCCTTCACGAATAGCCGTGAATTGCGAGTTCAAGGACCTGGATGACTGCGCGGCAGATTCCAGGCCGCCGGCTCTCCCGGTGGCCGGCGATGTTGATCGTTTGTGTCGAGGACGAGGAAGGGCTTGCCGGCCGCCTTCGCATATACCCGGCGGTATTTCGGGTGCCGCCGGGCCGGGCGATGGAGCCGAAGATCAGGGTAGCATCGGCGTCCTGGATGTTCTTGCGGGTTCTGGGGTCCCAGTCGGACGAGGTATCTTCGACCAGGCCATATTCGGCCAGGACCGGCTGCGGTCCCTTCTCGGTGCGCCAGCCTTTCGGGGCCGTGCCGCCGGTGGGCAGCCCGAGGCGGCGGCCGACGACCAAACCAGCCAGGTCCCCACCGGTCTGGCCGCCGGAGATGATGCGCAAGGGAGGGGGCATCCGTTTATTCCCTATGCTCTTTGCGATACCCGATCAGGGCCACTTGCCGGGCGATTTGCATCGGGGGCCACTCCAGGTGAATGCCCACGGCCGCCAGGGTGGCGGTGACATCGACACCCATTCCTTCCGGACACCAGGTTGCGATGCATTGTCCGTAGCGCCGATCCGACAGCACCCGCTCCAGTTTCTCCTGCAGCTGCTTTCGGGCGGTGTTTTGCCAGTACAGCACGCATCTGAGCTGGCGATCGCTCCAGCCGGTGTGTTTGGCGGCCATGCGTCGCATGTGGCCACCGAGGTCGAATTCGTTGATGAGCGCATATACCGGGCGCTCCAGATCGAAGATCTCCTCGAACAGCGGGGCCTTGGGCGGGCAGCGCTCGCTTTTGCCGGCGTTGGGGCAACCTTTGGGATGCTGTGGGTAAGGCAGCAAACAATGGGCGCGCACCGACGGATCGATCACCGGATCCACCTGGATCAGCGTTTCGTCGGAGGGGCTTTCGAAGAGGTTGAGGTTCATTTTCTGGTCCTTGTAAGACGGGCTGGTCACATAACCGCCTGGAGCCCCTGTTCGCAGTCGCCGCAGACAATGTTGAGCCCGGGCTTTCCCCAGACATTCACGCCGCATTTCGGGCAGGAATACTTGGCCCGATTGGAGCGGTTTGTCGGTGCGTTCGGCTCCGGGTCGACCTGGATTCCCCAGCTGCGGATTGTCTCGATATCGGGGCGCTCGCCGCCGGCGGGCGGCGGTGGCGGAACAATCCCGGGCGCTTCGCCGTTACCTTCCGGGGCCGCCCGGATGCTGATCCCCGGCGCGGCTGGGCCCGGCTCCGGATCATGGAGCAGGGCGGCAAGGATTTCGCGCGGGGGAAATCGATCCATCCAGGAGAGGCGGAAGAACGTGGTGAGCAGCTGCCGGCAGGCGATCTGGAAGGGGCCGCCATCGATGATGTAGTGGCTCATGGATTCGCCGGTGCGCTTGCCGCCCGGGCGGCCGGTATCTGAGGGCATCAGGCCGAGTTCTTCCATCTTGTCCGCCCACTGATCGTTGTGATAGCGCCTCCGGCCCGGCGATCCGTAATGGGCCTGCCACTGATGCGCCATCTCATGCACCACCGTGCCCATGACCTCTTCCAGCGGGCGCACGGCGAAGTAGGCCGGGTTCAGGGCGATTTCGTCGGTTTTGTCACCGGCGCGGTTGACGAAGCGCTGCGCCGAGAAATAGCCGCAGGAGTGTTTCTTGCGCTGGAGGGTGATCAGACCGGCGGGCAAATCGCCGGAGAATAGAGTGTCGTTGAAAAAATTGAAGGCCTGCTGCAGTTCGGCATAGGTTTCTTCGGTCGGTTCCATTGGTCCCCTTCGGTAATTGGATTGCACAATCCACTCAGTTTGGTGCGCCCTGCTGCTCGATGTCCTCCAAGATCACTTCCACTACCGGCTCTTTGCAGGCGGGGTCCACCCGTTGCCGAGGCGGCAAGGCTTCCAGGTATTTTTCGGCGTCATCGGTCAGCACTCCGGCAACCTTGAGCGCGTCTTCCAGTGGTTTCAAGGCGAAAATGCGGTTGTCGAAATCCTTGATGAGGAAGCGCCGGTCGGGAACGATCCTGGTCACGGTCAGACGGCGCCGGACCCCTTCGGGCTGGGGACCCCATAGATGCACGACGTTGCGGAAGAGGCGTGTCCATTTCTGCCGCTCGCCGAGATAGGTCTGTTGGCCCAAGGTGCGATTATTCCAGTCGTTGGGTGTGCGCAGATCGGTCCGGCAGAGCATGATCACGCGGCCGTCGCGTTCGATGGGACCGGAGGAGTGCCGGCGACGCGGCTTGGACCGCCCTTTTCTGGCCTTTGGGCAGCGGACGCCGGCCTTTTTGCACGAGATGCAGACCGTATGGTTCGGATCTGGGGTGTCGCGGAAGCAGGTGCGCATCGTTTTTCCTGCGAAAAAAGCTCAGTATGCTGGCCTTATTTGGCGCAGATAAGCTGTTTTACCTATTGATCGGCCTTTTTCCCCGTCGCAACCGGTGCGCAGGCGCTGCAAAGATGGGGTTCGATCCAGTAGCAGCGCACACCGGTGCGGGCGATGCACCCGGAGCAGTCCAGATCCGTACAGCCGCACACCCGGCAGACCCCCTGTCCGAGCGGGACGCGAAAGCTGCGGACGGCGACGGCGAGCAGATCGACGATTTCGCTGCCGGAGACGAGGCCCTGCAGCGGTTTGAGGCCGGGAGCGAGGTTGAAATCGATGGCCCAGTAGGGCGCATTGTCCTTCGGCAGAAAATCGATGGCGAACATGGGGTAGCGAAAGAGCGGATCATAGAGGGAAACCTCTTCGCACAGCAGTCGGCAGTCGCAGTCGCCGGCATTGGAGCGCCAGTCGTCTTCGGACCAGTACAGCAGCCACCAGCGGCGGTTGCCGACCTGAAGGTAGCGGAAGGTCTTTCCTTTGCCGTTCGGGGTCGCCGTGTGGAATTCGCTGGCGTAGTGATCCGGATAACGCTCCAGAGCTTCGGCCGCCTGTACTTTGATCTTTCCCTCTCCGGCATGCTGGCTCTCATCCAGGTAGACGACTACCTCGGCCACCTGCAGCAGGGCCTGCGCCCGGATCTGCGGATCGAATTCAGCGGCGAGCCGGGGGATCAGATCGCGGACCAACCCGTGGCGCGGCACGGGCAGGCCGGAAGTTTCGAACATGACCAGCATCTGACGCCGGTTCGGCCCTTCGTAGTCGAAACGGCGATAGACCTCTCCCTGGCGCTCAAAGGCGAAATCGTACCAGTCGCGATAATTGGACTGCAGCTGCAGCTCCATGGTCTCTCTCCCGCCTATTTCTTCCCCTCGAGCATCTGGCGCACCCTGTCGAAGTCGGACGCGAAGTGCTGCCAGGCGGCATTGCCGCGCTTCTGGAAGGTCAATCCGGAGGGGTGGCGGGCGACGAGGACCCGGGTTTTACCGATGAAGACCGGCTGGCCGAAGTTGATCCGCTGGCGCATCTGCTTGAGTGTTTCCTTTGGCTGCGCTAGTCCGGCGGCTCTAACGGCCGTCACGCCGAGCAGAAGGAGGATTTTCGGCTCGAGCTCCTTCACCAGGCGTTGCCAGTTCGGGCGGCAGGCGGTGATTGCCTGTTTCGGCGGTCTGTGGTTTTTCAGCCCGAGCCGGGCTTTCGGCGCCTCTTCCAAGTTGGTGCACATGACCACGTTGGCGATGTAGATTCGGTAACGGTCGAGCCCAGACGCCTGCAGTTGCGGGCGGAAGCGGCTGCCGGCGGTTCCGGTTGTGGCAAGAGGGCAACCGGTGAAGTGTTCGTCTTTTGCCGGCGCCTCGGCCAGAATCAGTGCATCGGCACGAGGGAGTCCGGGCGGAATGGATTCTCCTTCGACATAGGTGTGGACGAACTTGGTATCTTTCGGAAACGGGCAGCTCTTGCAGTGTTCCGTGGGCATCTTTTTCTGCAATTTTCTTCTCCTCAGAAAGGGATCTCGGGTGATTTTGATTTTCTGATGCTCGGGAGGTGCCACCTCCACCGGCGCCAGCGGTACCCGATCGACAGCCATCTCTGGCGCAGCCAGCCGAGGAGTCGGTTGCGGAGGATCTTTGCCCATTCTTTCCTGTCGTACCTGTACAACAGGCGCATCGCTGCAGCCTGAGCCCTGTGGCTGTCCACCTGCGGGTGGCGAATGTAGCCGTGTATCTTTTCACAGGGTTCCTCGCCGCGCAGATCCTGGGGCAGGATCGGTACCGGGCGGTGGAAAATCCGGCCGTGCAGGCGGAAGCGCAGCAGGTAGACGCGCCGACGATTCCAGACCCCGCCGACGCACCGACGACAGCCGGCCCCGTCGCAATTCCAGCACAGGTCCTCGATGATTTGCAGATCGTAGCCCTGCAGGGCGCCGAAACTCTCGAGCAGAGCGTCTTTAAGCGCGTAGAAGCGCCTTTTCTCCCGGTAGTTCCCGGCATTCGCTAGGATGAGCAGGGGCATGTCCTGTTGTCTCATACAGCCTCCTTTTTTCCGGCGCTCCCCGCGAAGGCGATCGCCGCCTCGCCAATCAGGCCACCCTCGGCGCGGATTTTCTCGTTAATTCCCAACTCGTGAGCGGTGAACAGCCGCACGGCGTTCCGCCAGTCCCGGGCAGGCCGTTGTGCCGATTATCGCATCTGTGGCGAAAGTGGTACTCCTCAGGATTACCATGCGACCCTCTTCCCTGCGGAAGTAGGTTTCCAAGTTGAGCCGAACGAGATCGGCGGTGCTACGTCATTTTGTCGGACTGGGGCCGAGCCGGAGATCGGGGGACCGGCCATGGAATTAGTGAATCGAAATTATGATGGCTATGAGGACCAGAATGAGAAGAATGTAGCAGGAGAAAACAGAAACGATTTCTCCTAGTGTGGCCGGACCACCAAAAAATTAAACTAAGAATTCTTTTCAATTTATTCACTTTTCGCTCTCCTGTCTGGACGGACGGTTCAATCTCCGGCATGGCACTTTCCTGTCGTACTTCGACAACGGTCGCGGCTCTTCCTCCGCCCTTGGCCCGGTAGATCGCAGCGAAGATCTGGGCAGCGCAGCCCACCCGGCCGGCGGGAAGGATCCGTTTACCGGGCATGGTTCTGCCCTCCGGCGGATTTTTCGGCCGAAATATGGAAGAGGTGCTCACCGCAGTCGCAGGGATGCCGGTAGCCGGGCAGGCACTCGGATGAATCCCCGCCGCAGGGCATCAAATCGGCCAGCTCGCAGGCGCATTCGGCATGCTGGTTGAATAGGCCGTCGCAGCCGTTTTCGAATAGGTAGTTCGTTATCACTTCCCTGATTCTCATCTAATTTAAACCTCCTCTGCCTTAAATCTCACTCAGTTCGGCGATGGTCTGGAGATACTATTCCTCAGGCATTTTCATCTTCGACAAAAGCGAAATTGCGCCGGCGGGGCCGCAACTCGAGATCGGCGCCGCAGTGGCGACAGAGGCTGTGGGATTTGCTGCATGACGGGCACAGAACGTCCGTGCAGGTGTTGGCGAAGAGCATCTCCTCACCGCACAGCCCGCAGGGGCGGCTGGTCACCACCGCGCCTCCGATGCGCCCGACCAGGTAGAAGCAGGAGCGGCATTCTCCCTTTTGCAGGCGCTCCTGTCGGCGCAGATCCTCGGCGGCTTCCCTGGCCCTGCTCACAGTCTCCTCGAGGTGATGTAGAGCCCGGTCGGTTTTGGCGACCACATGGTATCGGTCGATGTGGACTGGAAGCTGCTTCACGGCATTCTCCTGAAACGTTTTCCCCGACTGGAGGTTCTGCCACCGAATATTGGCCCGGCGTTCGCCTTTCGCGGCGGGTTGGCTGTTGCAACAAGGGTCCATTTGGCACTCCTTTTCTCCTCGTTCCTTGCTTTCATGATAACGATTTCGCCAAAAGGTCAATACCCTTTTACACCAGTACAGGCATTTTCCACGAAGGAGCAGCCTTGCTCTGATTCTTTTTTCGCTTTTGAAAACAGGTCGATGGGCCAGAGGGTTTTGTTCGGCAACTGAGGGGCGATCAGAACCGGTACACTCGAGCGGCCGAGGGAGGCCAGCTTTGCCTTGTTGCGCAGCAGCCTGAGGCGCTCCTGCAACCCCAGGGGTTCGTCGGAGGCGGACGGCTCGAAGAGAGCGAGCAGGTCCTTGTTTGACTGTCTCAGGAAGACGGCGATGCGGAACTCGTCTTCCTCGCTCTTGGCCACCGGGATGAAGGCCGCTCGGTCAGCGGCCGAGGAGGAAAGAACGTCCTGGACGAGATCCCGGCAGGCCTGGCAGGTCGGTGAGAAGTAGACCTGGATCGGAGCATCGGGATTGCCCTGGAGAGACCAGGGTCGCAGCAGGACTTCCTTCGCCGCCTGTTGTCCGACGGCGACGAACAGTATGCCCCAGAGTAGAAACAGGACAGTCGAAGCTCTGCCGGGGGAACAGGGACGGTGCAGCAGGCAGATGGCGCCGATGACGGCGGCGGCCAGCAGGCAGTTGGTGCAGGGCCAGAAGAGGGCTTGGTAGGCGAGCAGCAGGGTATCGGCGAGGAGCGCGCCGAGGAGAAGCGGGGTCAGCAGGCGGCTGCCAGCCAGGCTGGCGAGAAGGATCAGGGCAAACCCGGCGGCGCCCCAGGCGTAGACCGGCAGGCCGAGGATGGAATAGGCGGCATAGACGGCGCACCCCTGGGTGCCGCAGGGGAAGGAGACGCCGGCGGCGGCAGCCGAGCAGAGGATCAGTCCGGCGCCGGCCAGGGTGGACTTGAGGGTGTTTCGTGAGAGGGCCATTCCAAACCCGGATAGAAGAAGGTTTGGAACGGATTATGGCAGAGGGAAGAGGAGATTAGGTGGATGAAAAAGGCGAGATAGGGGCCTTTTTCATCCACTTTCCCCCGCTGGGGCGGGTTCAGGTACGATGCTGCTGAGAGGACTTCTGGACAGCCGCCAGGGTGCATCCGAACTCTCGGAAGGAGTCCTCCAGTGGCAGAACCTCGAAATCGGGCCTTAGACGCTTTAATTCCTCTCGGACGTAATCCATGTGCACGAAGGTAACGCTTCCATGCACCAGGAGGGCTTTTTCCTGCTCTTCAATGTAGTAGCCTTTGACCCAATATTTTTTCACCTGCAGGTCGATGGCCATGAGGATTTGGAAAAGAGGTTGAAGTAGAGCAAGTGGGATTGCCACCTGGGTCAAGAGGACTCCGATTCGAATGTAAGGATTGGGTTCAATTCCGAGTGGATGTACCTTCCCGAGGGGGAATATCCAGAACCAGACTCCAAAGAGAATGGCACATGAGCAAAGGAAAACGGGAAACAACAGGGATTCCCACTTTCGCGTACGTTCTTCCAGTTGATTGAGGTGATATTTGTCTGCCGGCATTTCGATTTCTACCTGAACAGCAGTTCGCGGTTCTGCAGCTGCGCCAGGGCCTGCTGGTTGTCATGCTCGGACTTCCTGGTATCGGCGCTACAGACCCACTGCTCGATCATGTCCGCTTCGCCGATGGTGAGCGGGCGGTCGAGATTCGCCACCGCCTTCCGGTAGGCATCGCAGATTTTGTCCTGGCGGCAGAAGGACAGGATTTTCTGGGCGCGGCCCATTGTGGCGTCAGGGAGAAATTTCAGCCGGCGAAGTAGATGATCGACTCGGTCGAATTTGCTCCCTAGCAGGGTTTCGACCAAGGCCCCGGCCACGACTCCGGCCACGAGCACAGCCAAGGCCCCGGCCCCGACCACGACTTCGGCCACGGCAACGGCCACCTCTTTATAGTCAGCAGCTTGAAGACTGACAATTACTGCCGCCGAGATAATGACCCCAAGAATTCCCCAGGCGTACGTTCTGCGCTTCAACCGAGTCTTCTCGGCCAACAGCCGGTTCTTCTCCTCTTCAATCTCCGCGGCAGTCGGCGGGGTGGTGTGCAGCTTGAAATTCAGCATTCTTAATCCCTCCTTTTTGGTTGCCTTATCGCAAGCTGTTTTCGTTCAACGTCAATAGGCAATCTTCTCGACATTCATCCAGCCACGGGTTCTTTGAGGAGTATTTTTGAAGGCGTTCTGCATCATGCGCTGTCTGTCTTGTCGACTCTCTCGGCCTCGGCGGGTCCTGATCTAGTCGCGGATCGTGTTGAGCTTCGGCCACGGTGAGCCGACACTCAGGCAGGGCGACGGCTAGCCGGTAGGCTTCGCAATGCTGGTTGCGTCGACACAGGTCCAGGACTTCTTCGCTGCGGGAGGGAGGGAGTCCCACCAGGGAGGCTTTCGCCGACTCCGAGAAGAGGCATCATTAAAAGTGTCAATTAATTTCTGCGCTACTTGCCGTTCCTTCGCGAAGAGCACGGAGTGCTCGAACAATGCTTTCCCCTTTGACCCCAATCCTTCTGCGCTGGGAGTCTGGGGTTTTTCTTGTCTAGGCGGGACAGGGTGTCTCCGGTGTTTCTTCTCATGCTTTTGCCAGATCCGTTTTGATGTAGTGAGACTTTCCGAGAGTAGTCAGTCGTGCCTGGATCTGCCGGCGAAATTCGCCCCAGTCGATCCCTTTGGCGGCCTCGTGATAGTTGAGCTTGCCCACCTTATAGAAGTCGGTGTAGGGCGCGGTGGATTCGAGCAGCCGCAGGCAGGCTTCCGGATCAAAGACGGGTTCGAAGGATACCCAGGTACGGATGCCGGCCTCATGCGCCTGGCGCAGCAGTTCCATCCGCTCCTGGGGCGGCGCGGCGGCGGGCTCCCATTGGCGCGAGACACTCGGATCGTCGGTTGTCAGGGTGACAGCCAGGGAATTACGGGGATTATACGCCAGCAGGTCGAAATCGCGGGCTGCGAGCAGGCCGCCTTTGGTCAGGATGGTCACGGCGAGGCCTTCGTCGTTGAGGATCCGGATCGCTTCGCGGGTGATTTCGAGATCCTTTTCCGCCGGCTGGTAGGGATCGGTGATGAAACACAACAGGACCTCTCGGGGATCGCCTTTGAGCTTAGCCGCATCGCGTCTGAGTTGGACGAGGACGTTCTGGCGGGCGGTTGCCCGGGCGTGAAAGCCGGCGCGATCGGTACGCAGCACGGCCGGCGCGAAGCAGTACGTGCAACCGTGGGTACAGCCGGAATAAAGGTTGGCGGCCAGGGGAGCATATTCCAGGGCGCGGCCTCTGGGTTCGTAGATGATGGGCATAATCAGTCTCCGGTATCGCTCAGCCGCTGCATAACGGCATCGAGAATGTCGGTTCGCACCGGGCGGCCGAAAAGGAAAGTGTCGTCTGCGCCGGACTGCTTGCTGGAGCTTTGGGAAAGATCGCCCACACCGCGCAGGCGCATGTCCCACTCGGCAATCTCAAAGCCGTCCTGGGTGCGTTCAAGGACGCGCAGCCGCTCCATAGTCAGCTCTTTCAGCCGATAAGGCATGTACAGGTCGCACCAGCCTTCTCCACCCAGGCGGGCAACCCGGCCGCGAATCTGGTGCAGGGTGGTGAGGCCGTGTCGCTCGGGATGGACGATGATCACGCGCCGCAGACGCGGGATGTTGATCCCTACCTCGACGACGGTGGTGGCGACCAGCACCGAGGCGGTCCCTTCCGTCATGTCTTTGAGAGCCTTCTCCTTGTCCTGTTCGGACATCTGTCCGTGGACCCAGCGCGCTTTTCCCGGCAGTAGTCGGGACCATTTTTCGTAAATTTCCTCTGCTGATCGCAGCTCGGGCTGCTGGGTCCTCCCCTGCCCTTCAGGCTCTCTTTCCCCCTCCTTCTCGTCGCCCTTTTCCCGCAGCGGATAAACCAGCAGGACCTGATGCCCGTCGCGCAGGGTTCGGAGCACCTCGGTGTACATCGCATTGCCTTCCTCGGGCATCCAGATGCGGGTGTGGATCGTCTTTTTCGTGTGCGCCTGGGTGAGCTTGCTAACCTTGAGCACGCCGTAGCGGATGAGGGCCTGGGAGCGCGGAATGCAGGTGGCGGTAACTTCCAGAAGGCGGGTGTTGGTCCCTACCATCCGTTCGCGCTGTTCCCGTGAGAATTTCTGCTGTTCATCGACCACGACCAGATCGGGGGTCTTGAAGCCGCGGTGCAGCAGGGCGGTGGTGCCGATGACCAGGGGGGCCGTGATCCGCTCTTTGCCGCTGGAGCCGGTGATCAACTGCAGGGGAAGGTCGGGCCACCAGGCGGAGAACTCGCGGGCAATCTGTGCGGCCAGGGCTTCGTTCGGCAGCAGGACGGCGGCCGTTCCCCGTCCGTCTACGACACACGCGCAGATGGTGCCGTAGACGGCGGTCTTGCCGGTACCGACATCGCCGGAAAGGATGCGGCGCATCGGTTCGGTGCCGGATAGATCAGCCAGGGCGTCGGTGATGGCCCGCTGCTGTTCTCCGGTGAGGGCGAAGGGGATAGTCTTCGTCCGCCGGTGCCAATCGCCGACTGCCAGGGGCGCCGTTTTCCTTATCCGTTTTTTCCCAGCTTTCGCCGCTTTGATGATCCCCAGGGCGGCGAGGTACTCGAGGGATTGCTGAGCCCTTTCACCCTCTTCGATGGAGCGTGGCAGATGCGCCCGCCAGAGGATGCCTTCCAGGGGCCAGCCGGGCAGTCCGGCGATCTGCGCCAGCTCCTCCGGAGAACCGAACTCCCGCAGTTGCTCGGCCAGGAATTCAGCCGCCAGTGGGACGGAGGTTTTCAGGTGCTGCAGGATGCGATCGCGCACCGTCTCGGAATTGATCAGGCCGGTCTTGCCTGGGTAGCGCGGGCGCAGTTTGCCGATCCAGCCAGGGGAGACGATCTCGGGGTTCTTCAGCCACAGGCGTTGATTGAAGGTATCGAGTTGTCCTACCAGGGCCACCTTCTCCCGGCTCTTCTTGAGCTGGTCTTCCAGATCACGGGTATCCCCAAAGGCCGAAAAGCTGAGGCGTCCGCCGTCCGGGTCGGACAGGCTGCCTACCAGGCGGGGCGCTCCGTTGCCGAAGCGTACCTCCGGGTTGGCGACGAGTTGCCCGATGACGAGATAGATGTCTCCCTCCCAGATGGGGCGGTCATACCTTTCCAGAGGGCGGGTCAGATCGTCCCATCCGTTGGGCAGGAGAAGGGCGACTTGCCAGGGGGCCGAGAGTCCGAGACTTTTCAGACGGCCGAGATCGTTTCTTTTTCTGACGGCAGTTTCCATCGCTCTTTACGAAAGCAGAGTTGGGACGGGCTCTGTTGTGCCGGTGTTGCCGATCTGCCTCAGGTAGCGCCAGGGGTCTTCCAGAAAGGCTGCGAACAGAATTCCCTGTGCTGACAGACCGAGAGAGAAGAATACGTCTGCCCAGTAGTCGATTTGTTGTTCGGTGTGACAGTAGGTGAGCATAAGAACCTCATTTTGGGGTTACGGTCGATTTTAGTGATTTCGACCAATTGTCAACCCCTATTCTTCGACTGTCTGACTTTCGGCGAGTTTGGCTTCCTCCCGCAGGTGCTGCCTTGCTGTTACAAGGTGGAATACTCGTTTTCTGATGGCCGCAAACCTTTCCTCCACCTTCAGGACGAGATCGGACTCCCAAGGTCGGGCATGTTTCATTAGCGCTTCGGCAGGATAACGCAGCGACTTCCCCTTTTTTATGTAAATCGAAAAGGGTTTATGGGTGCCCTTTTGCTCTCCCTGTAGCCACTTGTTCCAATACCACTGAATGTACAGGCTGTCGTTTTGGGTCCGCACTCTGACTCCCAGAAGGCTTTTCTCCGCTACGGGCTTTTTTGTGTTCTGCTCAAGGTGATGGTCCCAGAACGTATCTGCCAAAGACTTTGCTTCCTCCGCCAATTCCTGCAGCTTCTTCCCTATCAACTCAATTTCTGTCATTGCCGGCGCTCCTCTGTAGTTTCCACACTATCTACTCAGTTTGGAAAGTGGACGTAGTGTTTCCAAACTATAAGGCACATTTAGTCCGGAACTTTCTAATTCAGACTGTTTGGAAAATTACAATGATCTTTCCCAACATAGTTTGGAAAGTGCGTTGCAATTATCGTTTCTCCGCTTTTTTCTTTAATTTTTCCTTGCAAACAGTTTGGAAAGTGGAGATGGGGTTTCCAAACTATAGTTTGCAAAACCCTGTGTGTGTTCTGGGATGAGATTAACAGGAGATTTGAGGAGAGAAGTGGTCGAAAAGAGCTCGAAAACGACTCTTTTCGGCCACTCTTTTTTTTGGGGTGGGGGTAGTATTGCGCAGAGTTGCGCAGACCTGCGCAACAGGAACATTTGGCAGGGTAGATGTTGGAAAGAACTGCGCAAATTTGCGCAGAACTGCGCAGGCGTATCGTAAGGAGGAAGAAGAATGTACATTATGGGACTGGACATTGGGTACTCGAACATGAAAATCGCCGCCGGGTTGCATGACGGCAGCACGTTCGAGGTGAGGGTTTTCCCCGTCGGCGCCGGGCCGAGGCATCTCATGCCGGCCAGCATCAAAGGCCAGACGGCGGCCGTACAGGTACTGGTAGACGATCAGGAGTTCGTCGCCTGCATTGAGCCTGAGCGACTGGCGAACTGGGAGAGAGCGCTGCACGACGATTATCCGGCCTCGGTTTCCTACCGGGCACTGTTCCATGCAGCATTGCTGACTTCCGGCCGATCAGTGATCGACAAGCTCGTCACTGGATTGCCGGTCAGCCACTGGCTCGATGAGAAGCGCAGGGCGGCGGTTGCGAAACGCCTGATGGGCTTTCATGCAATTGGGCGGGATCGTGCTGTTCGGATCGTCGATGTTTCGGTCATTCCTCAGCCTGTCGGCGCCTACCTCGATACGGCCGTTGCCTCTGGCCGTGAGCAGGAGTTCGCCGATGCCGAGGTCCTGATCCTCGATCCTGGATTTTTTTCCGTCGACTGGGTTCTGATGTCTGGCACTGATATCCAATACGAGTTTTCCAGCAGCTCCACTCTGGCCACTTCGCGCCTTCTGGAGGAAGTCGAGAAACTCATTTATCAGGAATTCGAATGCCGGGTGCCGGTGAATAAACTGGAACGGGCGATCCGGGAGGGGAGAAAGGATGTACCGATCTTCTCGGACCGGGTGGAACTGGCCCCGCTTCTTGGTAGGGCGGCCGAGCGGGTTAGCGATATGGTGATGAACAATGTGCGGGCGAGTATGCGCTCCAAGGGCGCGGATATCACCAAGGTAGTCCTCGCCGGCGGCGGTGCAGAATACTACCGTCCGGCTGTGGCCGCGATCTTCCCACGGGCCGAAATCATTCTTCCGAAGAATCCGGTGTTGGCCAACGCCAGAGGATTCTGGCATTATGCCCAGCTCTGAGAGGGTGATGCTATGCGTATCTGTGTGACGATCCCGAAAGGGTATCCGGAGTTAAAGTCCCTGCTGGAGGATGTTGAAGGCAGGGGCGGCCGCGGCGAGCGCCTTGTTTTCCTCGCGAACTTGGGAATCCCGGCATTCCGGACGATGTTTAGCGGACAGCCACCGCCGGCGCATCTCCCAGCCGCTTCCGCTCCAGAGCTTCCCTCTTGCATGGAGGCTTCTGCGGTCGGCAAATTAAGTCCGCTCAGAGGACTCAAGTCGATCGGCTGAAGGCATAAAAAAACCCCCGATGGTCCAACCAAGCCATCGGGGGTTCGTTTTTACGCTCGGCCGAATTTCTCATCGGCCATTTCCTTTTGTGCCATTACGGTCTGAGCCCTGGCCAGGATCCGCAGGATCCGGTCCTTGTGCTGACCGATCGTGTCGGCGAGTTCCAGTGTACGCTGCAGGGTGAGTGTTTCCGGCGGGGTCGCCTGCAGATCGCTTCTCATAACAGCGCCGCGATCATGGCGTCAAACATGCCGACGAAACTCACTCCCGCAAGCGGAAGTATACGCCCAACCGAATCTTCCTTTGAGTGGTACATGCCCTCTCTCCTCTCCTTGTCGATGGTTTTTGGTCCCTGTGCTGCCTGATCCTTGACTCCCGGGTACTGGAAGCCAACGATCAGACAGCACAGGCGCATCGGCGTGAGAGGGGCCAAGGGGCGCCGAAGCACCCCTTGGCTGGATTAGACGGCCTGGGGCAGAATGAGCTCTGCCATCTCGTCCGCGACCGTCTGGGACGGCGCGGAGGGGGCAGGCTCCTCCTGCTGCTGCAACTCAAAATTCCTTTTTTCCCTCTTTCGAAGGAATGTCGGAATCTCAAGCATTTTTTCTTCCTCCGGGGTTAGAGGAAACCCCGGCTCCTGGCGAAGAGCCTGCGCCAGAACGGCCATTTGGACCGTTTTCTTCTTGCGGATAACCACCGGCCGGGGCGCGGCTTGCAGGCGTCCCCAAACCAAAGCTGTAGTCCCGAAGACAATGAAAAGGAACACGAAAAGGCCGTGCATGTCGCCTCCTTCGCCGTCGCGCTACCGGCGGATAAGAAAAAGACCCGGGGCGCGACGCCGGGCCTGGTCGGTAGGGCCCGGAGGGAGGCAGTACTCCCGCCGATCGGAAGAATTGCTTCCCCCGGGCGGGGTTGAGAAAAGCCGCAGCCTCCCTGATGGGGGCTGCGGCTTTTTTGCTCACTCGCCGACGATGGCGGCGATGCGGGCATCACGTTCCAGGGATGCGGCTTTCACCGTCTCCACGGAGACTTGGGCGACTGCGCTCGCCGCAACGGCGAACGCGGTCAGAGCGATTAACAGGGCTTTCATAATCTCCTCCTTCGGGTCGCGCAGGCCCGGTGGAAAGAAACCCGGGAGCGCGACTCCTCGGGCGGTCAAAAAAGATCGCCCGGAGGAGATTCCTGCCCCGGCCGGGAGAGGAATTCCCCCGGGCGGGGTTGAGTGCTGATTCTTTATTCCTGGAGGCCAGCTACCTCCATCACCGCTCAGGCACTCGCATGAAAATGCGATTGACAAGAAGGGTGGATGATAGAGGTAGTTTAAAATCCATCTTGGGTTATTTGGACAATGAAAAAGGGTCCCGAAGGACCCCTTTTCTCATTTTTCTAAGCGGGTTTTTTTTTAACCGACCCATCCATGGCGACTTCCAGTCTTTCGCCTCCTCCCTTCCCCCCGCCTTCCATTTTCGCGACCAACTCGCTCGGGAGCTGGGGTGGCGCCGCAGTTGCGGGCCGGTTGCCCAAAAAGGCGTGCCCGGTCGGCTGTGTCGGTCCATAGTCTGCTGGTGCCTCAGGCGGCGCCTGGGCGGGTGCATTGTTCCCGGCCATCATCGGCTGCGCCGCATTTTGGTTCTCCTGGGGCTGTGGTGCCCGTTGGATGCCAAACGGATCAGCGTTGCTTGCCTGGGTCGCCTGCAGCTCCCGCTCCAGTTCTGCGATTCTTGTACTCTGGTCTTGGCTAGGGGGTAGTTCCTCGCCTTGCTGCGATTGCCAAGCGACCTGTTGATCCTGAGGTTCCGTTTTGGGCCGGGGGGAAAGTTCTCCTTGATCTGCCTGAGGCCTTTCCATTTCGGAAGGTTTGGAGTGGTCGAAGGCGGCCAGGTTCGGCTGTTCGGCCGGAGCCGAGATTTCGCCGCCCGTCTGTTGCCCGACGATCTGCTCATACTGGGGCTCCGCAGGGGCCTGGCCCATAAACTGCTGTTCGGCAGGAACCGAAAAGTTACCGTCCTGCGAAGATTGTCCGGGGGAGGTCTGATTTTGTGGATCTAGAGGCTGCTCTTGGGCGGCCATGTCACCAGCTGGTTGGTGCACGTCAATTTGCTGATTCTGTGGGGCGATATCGGGGCGATTTTCTGCGTTTTCCACGTAAGCAGCTGCTGCCAGTCCGGTTTGCTGGCCCGTTCCGTCGCCATAGGGGCCAGCAGTGTCACCTGCAGGCTGCTGCGCGGCGATCTGCTGGTTTTGGGGAGCGACGCCCTGCCCTTCCCCGCCGGCCGAAGCTTGCTGCTGTTCAGCGGCCAGCGTCTGCTCGCCACCGGCGGGCTGTGCGGGAGCCGCCGAGGTTGCCGGAGCGGCGGGCTGGGATGCAGTGTCACCTGCAGGCTGCTGCGCGGCGATCTGCTGGTTTTGGGGAGCGACGCCCTGCCCTTCCCCGCCGGCCGAAGCTGGGGCGGCAGGCTG
>Ga0265293_10006193_pt1 | contig 19313 bp, 25 predicted proteins | sample Munlanlewell138R_FD_192505 | JGI IMG/M metagenome (GOLD analysis project Ga0265293, IMG submission 192505) | Leachate microbial communities from a municipal landfill in Southern Ontario, Canada - Leachate well 138R | ecosystem: Engineered > Solid waste > Landfill > Unclassified | place: Canada... | reverse complement strand
AAGACTGACGCTGCAGGTAAATGGCTGTAGCGCGCCAAGAGGTTTGCGCACTTCCGCCAAGAGGTTTGCGCACTTTTCGGACCCCCGTTTGAGCGCCATTTAAACACTCTCAAACACCTCGTTTAAACGCCGCTTATAGCGCCCCTACCAGGCCGGCGCATCCCCCTTCGAAACCACCTGCCCGGCAACGGCCAGGCTGGCCCTCATGGACGCCACGCGGGCCTCGGCATCGGCCTGATCATAGGCACATATCTCGGCCGTCCAGTGGCGACCATCATGCTCCCAATCGACGGCGAAGACGCCCATGGCGCGGCCGTCGAGGTCGTAAACAATGCAATCGCGATCAGGCCCACTGGCCGCCTGCTCGCGCCTGGAGCGCTCTGCGCCGAGGTCAATGAGCATTGCCGCCTCCGCTGATGATCAGCTCGCCGACCCGCTTCGCGCCCTTGCTGGACAGGGTGTAGGTGGTCTCGACCGCCTCTACGTGAAAGCCGTCGAAAACCTCCCGCACCTCGGGCCGATCGTTGATCGAAAGAATGAACCGGCCGCGCAACGAGCGCAGCATGGAAGCGAGGTGAAGGAAGTCCTTCCGCGAGAACATGCCGTCGCCATAGTCCCGCTCGTGCCCCCAATAGGGCGGGTCCATATAAAAGAGTGTTCCGGGCCGGTCATAGCGCTCGATGAAGGTATCGTAGGGCAGGCACTCGATGACGACGCGGGTCAGGCGGGAGTGAACCTCCTCCAGCATCGGCCCCAGGCGGGCGATGTCGAACCGGGCCGGACGGTCCATGGCCACGCCGAAATTGCGCCCGGCCACCTTGCCGCCGAATGCGGTGTTCTGGAGATAGAGGAAGCGCGCCGAGCGCTCCAGATCGGTCAGCGTGTCGGGATCGGTCGCGCAGAGCCTTTCGAACTCCGCGCGGGTGGTGAGCTGAAAGCGCATCATCTCGGTGAACGGGACGTAGTGCCGCTGAAGCACGCGGAAGAAGGTCGCCACGTCGCGGCTGTAATCGTTGATGATCTCGGACTTCGGAGCCAGATGACGCCGCAGGAACACGCCGGCCATGCCGACAAAAACCTCCGCGTAGCAATCATGCGGCGTGGCGTCGATCCGCTTGATGATGGCCTTCGCCAGGTTCCGCTTGCCGCCGATATAGGGTGCCACCGGGTTCAGGGGCTTTACGCGGGCGTGATCATTCATGGCTCTTCCTTTCCCGTTCTGCTGGGATCAGCACGAACTCATCAAGCATGGCCTCGACCGTTCGGCGCGACTTGCAGTGCTTCATGTAGCCCGTGAAGCTGGTCACATAGGGCCTGATCTCCTCGAAGGTGATCAGGCCGCGATGGTAGTGATCCGCCAGCTGGCGAAACTTCCGCCGCGCCTTCTTCACGTTGCGCTTGCGCGGCAGCACATGCGTGTTCCACACACGATAGCCGCAGAAGTCGATGCCCCGCGCCGCCGGGAACACGCTGGTCTTACGATTGAGGCGCAGCGACAGCTCGGTGGCGAGGAAGTCCGCCAGGCCGTCATAGAAGCGCCACAGGTCGGCCTTGCCGCTGCCGAGGATGACGAAATCATCCATGTATCGCAGGTAGTGCTCGACGCCCATCTGATCCTTGGCCCAGTGGTCGAGCTGGTCGAGATACACGTTCGCAAAGAGCTGTGACGTGAGCGCGCCGACCGGGATACCGACGCCCTCATCATAGCCATAGCCGCCGATGATCTGGCGACAGAGCCAGAGCGCGCTCCGGTCGCCAACCATGCGCGCTATGGTTGCCATCAGGCGATCATGATTGATCGAGGCGAAATACTTGCTGATGTCGCACTGGAGCGCCCAGGTCTGGTCCTCGCGAGGCTGGCGCGCCCGCAGGAACGCCTGAAGGCGATCGACCGAGGCATGGACGCCCTTGGTCTTCCGGCACGCATAGCTGTCCTTGATGAAGCGGCGCTCGAAGAGCGGTTCAATCACCCTTACGAGGGCATGATGAACAACGCGATCGGCGAAGGGAGGGGCCTGGATGAGGCGCGGCTTGGGATCGCGCACCATGAACTCGTGCGGCGCTCCCGGCGACCATGCCTTGTTGAGCAGCGCGCCCTGAAGGTCGAACAGCTTCTGCTCGACGGAAAAGGAAAATTTCAGTGCGCTGTCGGTATAGCGCTTGCCGCGACGGCATTCGTGATAGGCGGCGACGAGGTTCTCAAACGAAGTGATCGTATCCCACAGCCCGCTGACCGGCTTAGGCACCCATACCTCCTGAAAAAGTGGCGATCGCCACGTTCGGGCCGTAAAGCCCTACTTGCCGCGATCGCCGGTTTATCTTGATCCCCGAGAGGGAAAGGACAATGACCCCAAATGAACTGCACTGGACGGCGCTCCGTAGACGCGCCGCCTTCTGGCGAAGTCCGTTTGCGAGGCGGGCACCGATGTTCGTGTTCGAGTTCGAAGGGGCGTTGTTCAGGTTCAGATAGAAGAGACCCGCGTTCGACCCGTTGCTCCAGTTGCCGCCGTTATCGGCCGTTGCCCTGCACGGACTTGATCCAGCCACCGACCATCCGGCCGATTTCATCGATATGCCGGGACCAGATTTCGTACCGATGCTCCGTGATGTATCGCAGACGCCACGCCTTTCGGATGAGAGCCCGCAGATACTCGACCTCGATATCGAGGTCGTGAAGGGTGGTTTTCTTGTGGTAGCGCTTGGCAGCCGTGACGGTGAGATGCAGGAGCCGGTTGAGCGTCGACCTGATCTCGGCCGACAGGACGTGACGCTCGTATTTCGGAAACTGCAATGCCACCTTGTGACTGTACGCATCAAGCTCTTCCAGTTTGGTGAGGATTTTCAGGCCGTCGAGATGATGAGACACATCACGCGGCCCGAACCTCCGGCTGCACCCGGATCAGCTGCGCATCGCCGTCCGGCTGGACCACGAAATGCGCGACCAGATCGGTTTCGCGAACAAGGCTGGGCGGTGCTTCCTCGACCTCGTTGGCCGGCGTCTCCGACACAAAGTACCGGGTCTCACTGACTGCCTCGGGCACGGCGTAGACCTTGATCGTGCGCCGCCACTCGCTTTCTTCAAGCTCGTGACTGAAGGCCGGCAGATCGAGGGCCGGAATAGCGTCCCACGAGGTTTCAAGTCCGAATTGAGCCATGATTGATCTCCGTTTGAAGGGGCCGCGCTATCGCGCGGCCGGCAGGACACAGTTTGCAGGTTGCAGCTAAACCTTTGCGAGGCGGGCACCGAGGAGCGAGTACGAGACCGAAGGGGCGTTGCTCAGGTACAGAACGAAGAGACCCGCGTACGACCCGCCGCTCCAGCTGCCGCCGGCATAGGCGACACGCTCACCAGAGCCGCTGCGATGGAAATAGTCGGCGAAGGTGCCGTTGCTCTGGGTGCCGTCGACGGTCTGCGCCAGGAAGATGTCGCGCAGGTCCCAGCCGCCGCCATTGGCGTGATTGACGCTCACAGTCCAGCCGCTCGACGGCGGCGTGATGCCGGTAGCGACGAAGTTGCGCTGCCCGAGCCGATCCCAGACCTCGACTACCGTGCTGGCGTTGAGGCGCAGGCCGTCGACCATCTGCCAGACGTTGCCCCACAGGCCGACGATGCCGCGCCAGGTCGCCTGCGCGACATCGGCGGCATTGGTGTTGGCGGCCGACGACTGGTTGACGCGACCCTGACCGATCAGCGCCTGGCTGTCGGAGCCGCCCATCTCGATCAGCGCCAGCATCTGGATCGCCGACAGCTGATAGATGCTCCAGAGCGAGAAGCCCTCGACGCCGCCGGTGTTCCGCGCCGCCGCCCGCGCCTTCATGGTCGGGAAGTCGAGCGACACCAGCGGATTGACGCCAGCGGCCGAGCCGAGCTTGGTGCCGCCATCCGCCGTGCCCTGATACTTGCCGACATAGAAATGCGGGATCGGCTGGCCGGCATCGAAGAAGGCCGGATGGCGCTCGAAGCCCGGAAGCGGCTGGTCGGAAATCCACCAGCAGCGCCGGCCGGCGCGATCGGAGCCGATCGGCGCGTCGGCCACCCTGAAGTAGAAGGCCGGGACCAGCACCATCGCCTGCCCGTCGATCGTCACATCGGTGACGCCGGCGAAGACGGGATGGTTGTTGAAGTAGGAGGCATCGACCGCCCGGTTGTTGCCATCTTCATCCACGCGCGCCCAGACGCCGGCACCGCCGCCGGAGTTGACCAACGAGATGCCGATGATGACGGCGAACAGCTCCTTGGTGGTGAAGCGGGTCTCGGCCGACCATTCCGAGAAGCCGTTGGTGTCGCCCTTGTGCCGCGCCCGCCAGAAATAGGCGGTCTCGCCATCCTGAAGCACCTCGGCCGGAACCACGACCTCAACGAGATTGACGCCATCTTCGCCGCTGTCCCATGCCGGGTCGGAATAAGAGCCGGTCGCCCGCCTGATCTGCCACTGGGTGGCGACGTGATCTTCCTCGCCGCCGCCATGGACCTCGAACTCGGAAGTATAGAGCGTTGGCTGCGCGGCGATGTCGGTTGCGCCGTTCGCCGGGCTGGTGTTCTGCGGTGCACGAACATATTCAAAGCTCGCGGCGGCGGTGAAGCCGGTCGGGATCGACCATGGCGACCACTCGCCCTCCGCGTCCTGGACGCGGGCGCGCCAGCGATAGGCTCCTCCCTCGGTCAGAACGGCAGGCGGAACCGACCATGCGTTGCCGGCCGGAAGCGATCCGCTCTCCTCCAGCGCCGCGTCGAAACTACCGGCCGCCTCGATCAACTGGAACTCGATCGCCTGCTGCGGGCTGTTGCCCGGCGACGAATAACCGGCGATCGCCAGCGTCGGCGTCTCAGGCAGGCCGGTGGCGGCATCCTCGGGCGCGGCATTGACGGGCTGGAACGGGCCGTTGTGGATGCCGCCCAGGTTCGTCGGCTCCGTGACGCCGACGAAATTATGCACCGTCAGGTCCGTCTCGCTCTCGCCATGGGCGCTGGTGATCTTCAGCCGGAACTCGCCGGACGCCGGCACGTAATATTCGACATCGATCACACCAGGCGCGATCTCGCGCCGCCAGCTCCACGGCACATCGGTCCACTCGACGTGGGTCGCATCCTTGAAGGCGACGGTGATTTCCAGGTCCGTATCGGCGCGGCGAAGGACAACGGCGCGCGGGCCGGGCGCGATGCCGAGATTGAGCGGCTGCGAAAAATACACCCCGCCATCGCCCGCGATCGCCCTGCCATGATCGACAAGCCAGTTGGTGCGGGCGATGACCGCGCCCTCGCCGAAGGTGTGCGCCAGGATGCCGGTCGCGCGAAAGCGCTGGCCGGTCAGGATTTCGGCAATCACCAGCGTCTCGCTGTTTTCGCCGTCGAAGATCACATATTCCTCGCCAGCCGAAAGGGAGGAGGTGTCGACAACGTCCACACTCTCGTCACCCGCGACCGTGGCGACCACGGCGACCTGCTCGGTGTCGAGCAGCGTCCAGCTTTCGAGGAACAGCTCGATCGCGATGCGATAGGAGCTGTAGAGCCAGTCAAGCCTGATCGCCCGGCTCAAGGCGGCGGCGCTGTCCACCTCGATCGTATCGACGCGCTCATCCATCCGGTCGAGCTGACCGAAGACCGTCTCGACCTCGCCCTTCAGATAGACGTCATTGTTGATGAGCACCTGATAGTTCGGGTTCCAGGTGTCGGGGTGCTTGGGATCGGTGGTCTCAAGCTGCCTCACATGAGGCTGGAAGGTCGGCTCGCCCGCGATATTCGCCATGGGTCTCTCCTAGAATTGAAAATCAAGATCGAAGTCGATGCGCGTCACCGGCTCCAGTTGCTTGGGCGCGAAGACGCGCCTTCCCATCAGGATGCCGCCCTCGGCGAAGACGCCGACTTCCGTGATGGTGGCGTTGCCGGCCTCGGTGCCGAGCAGCGTGCCCTTGACGCGCAGAACGACGCCCTCGGCCACGGCCGAAAGCAGCGGCTTCCTGATCAGCTCGACCTCAAGCGCCTCATCCGCCACCGATGGCGGCATGGTGCCGATGCCGAAGGCGATCTCGACCGCGCGCGGCACGGAGCCGCCCTCGGCAACGCCATGCGCGACGGCGCGGCGAAACTGGTTGGTTGCGAGAATGGCGCTCATGCCGCCTCCCTTGTGATGTGCCGGTGGTTGTGGATGGTCATGTGGCCGCGCGACCAGATGCCGGGGTGGCCGACGACAAGGCCGAGCCGATCGACGCCGTCGATGACGTGCGGCCGGAACGGCTCCAGCGTGTCGAACTCCAGCGTGTCGTCGCCATCGATCGCACCATAGCCGTCGATCGTTTCGAGCCGGATGGCGGCAAGGCCGTCGAGCTGCTCGATCGTGCCGGAGCCGTCGAGATATTCGGCCGGCTCGACCGCATCGCCGCCGGTCGCAAAGCTGGCGGCATCAACGATGGTGGCCGACCAGTTGCCCCAGCCGTGATCGAGTGGCTCGCCCTCGGCAATGTAGCCGGTCAGCGCACCGAAGGCCGCGATCGGGCCGGAGCCGTCGAGAAGGTCGGGTAGGTTCTCGCCGCCGAGCAGCTCGCAGCCATGCCCGATCGAGCGGAAGCTCGGCACTTCGAACTGGTCGCAGCCGCGATAGGACGCGACGATCGCCGCCTCCATGGCGATCAGGCTGATCTGCGCCAGCCAGGTCGCGCGCATCCGGTAAAGCAGCCCGACGAGGTGCGAGCGCGCCGGGGCGTTCATTTCCGCCAGCCGCTTCACGGTGCGCTGGGCGTCGAGCGTGAGCACACCCTCCGTCACGTCCATGTCGATGATGTATTCGGCCCAGTGGCGCGTCATCACCTGGAAGGAGCCGCCCGGCGCGGACAGGGTCGAGCTGCCGTCCAGCGTCGAGATGCCATTGAGAAAGCCGCCGCCCGCATCGGCCCATTGCTGTTGCAGCTCGCGGTTTTCAACGATCCGCGCATCGTGATAGCCGACCGAGGCGAGCGCCTGCCGGATCGCCCAGGGAGTGCCGCGATAGCGATGGATTTCGATGGCGCGCCGGATCAGGTCGCGCTTGTCGGCCTCGGTTGCCGCAAGGTTCCAGCCCTCGTCGCCGAGGACGTGAAATTGCCAGGCCAGCAGATAGAGGTCATCGGCCGGAAACTCGTCAATGCGGTAGACGAGCAGCGGCGACAGGTCGATCTCGTCAAGGCGGGCGACCAGCTGGACAAGGGCGCGCGACCGCTCGTCGGCGATGCCGGCCTGCAACAGCGCGGACGTGTAGTCAGTCATCGCCGACCCCCGCGATCACGATATCGACCGCCTCGCAATCGGCCCATTCCGACTGGCCGAGCTGGCGGAAGCCGGGAGAAACCAGATCGACGCGGTAAGCGCCCGGCACTGACAGCGCGGCGATGATCTGGGAAGGCACGAGGTCGCGGCCGAGGCTGTCGCGCCGCGCTGCGACATAGGCGGCGGCGGCGGCATTGGCGGCCGCCAGCGTCACCGTGGCGTCGGCCGACCTGAAGAGCGTGATCTGCGCCTCGATCGAATAGGCGATGCGCGCGGGCGCAAGCACCTCGACCGTGTCGGAGAGCGGCCGCACCTTTTCATGGTTGAGCACGTCATCCGCGATGTCGAGGATTTCGGATGAAGGCAGGCCCTCGTCGGTCAGGATGTAGACCTGCACGATGCCAGGCTCCGGGCTGATGACGGCGGCATCGACGATCGACTGATGCGCCGTCATGGCGTGCCAGCGATAGGCACCGTAAGGCCCGGCCACCGAGAACTTCTCCGGCGCTTCGCGGATGCGCTCGCGCAGCCGCTCATCGTCTTCCGTGTCGCGGCCGCCATGGGTTTCGGAGACGTTCGTTACGGCGACCACCGGGGCGACCGGATCGAGCAGCTGCGCCGCCTGGCCCGGCGCATAGCCGTTGCCGGCCGCACCCACCTCGGAGGCCGTCGCCGGCACATCGACAAAGAGGGACCCGGCCGGCACCTGCGCAAGCCGGTCCGAGGCGAAGGTGAAGCGGCCGTCGCCGGTGCGCGCCCGCGTCCCGGCCGGCACGATGGCCGGCAATTCCTGCGCAGCCGCCAGCGAAAAGCGCAAGGTGGTGACAGCGGGCGATTGCGGCAGGCGCACCACGCCGAGCAGCTCGCCGAGATAGTCGATCATCGGGAAGCGGGCGAAGGCGAGCAGGTTCTGCTTGGCGGCCTCCTGGATGCCGATGCGGACCAGGTTCTCGCGATAGGCGATCAGGTTGACGATCAGGCGCTCGACCTGGGCGGGCTGCAACGGCCGGCCGGTCGCCTCTTCATAGGCGGCGATCATCTGCGCCGTGATGGCTGCGCCGTCGCGGTCGATGAAGTGCGGTTCAGGCAACGTCATCGCGGACCTCCGTCACCATGAGGTCGCCCTGGCCGTCGATGCGCCATTCGACGGTGATGTGCAGATGCGCGTAAAGCTCGATCGGCACGATGCGGACAACCTCGATCCTCGGCTCCCAGCGCGCCAGCGCCTCAATCCCCTCGCGCACCACATGCGGCACCGCCTCGCCGACCGGGTGATCGACATAGTGCCAGAGGTCCGAGCCGAACTCGGGCCGGTGCGGATCGGAGCCTTTCGGCGTCAGGAGGATGATGCGGATGCACTGGTGGATATCATCGAGACCCTCGACAATCTCACCATGGGCGTCGAGCCGTGGCTGCCACCATGCGGCAGTTATCTGATGAACGTCCTGAACCATGCGCGGATGATCGCGCGCAGGGCAAAGCGCTCACACCCGGACACCTGTCCGGGTGGTTGCCACTGGTGATGACGATGGATGCGGCGCAGCCTACCCGGATCGCGCGGCTTCGCCAAGATATTAGTCAGGCACATCCGTGCTCGCGCCGCCCGGCACGATGCCGCCATGCGTGTGCGTATCATCGATCGTTGTGCCGTTATGCGTGACGCTGCCGCCGGTGATCGCCACGCCGCCCGGCGAAATCTCGACCGAAACCCCACCGACCGCGAGCCGGAAAGTCTGGCTCCCTTTGTCATAGGTGAGCGAGGCCCCGTCGCCATAGACGATGGTGTGGACGTTCGGGTCCGACGAGGGCGGTGCATCGGCTTCCGAATAGATCGCGCCCGCGATGACGCCGGCCTCCTCGCCCTTGTCCATGATGACGACGACATGCTCGCCAGTCACCGGCATCCAGTAGGTCTTATCGCTCTTGGTCTTGCCCTGGAGCACCTGGAGCCAGAAGCTCTGCACGTTGTCGTGGTCGGGAAACTGGACGCGAGCCTTGGCGGTCGCCGGGTCGGTCTCTGTGACGATGCCAATTCTAAGGGACACGGCGCACCTCGATCTCGGTGGTGTAGCCCGCGCTGCGCTCGATGCGATGGCGCGAGGTCTCGACGTAGTATTTGCCGGAGAGCTTGCCGAGGCCGGTGACCTGGATGTTGTTACCCGCGATCATGCGGTGATCGCCGACGATCTCGATCCGGCCGGTGAGCTTTTTCATGTTGGCCTTCTTCAGCTCGGCCTCGGCGCGGCTCTTGGCCTGGCCCTCGTTTTCGACACGAGCCTTGACCTTGAGCGTGTCGCCGGTCTTCACGTCCGGGTCCTCGACCGTCACCTCGATCAGCTTGGCGGTTTCGGGATCGTGATAGGACAGCGTGCAATCCTTATAGACCTCGTGGGTCTTGTCCTGGAATGCGAAGCTCTTCATCTCGGTGCGCGGGATCACCGCCACCGGGTCCTGTTCTTCCAGGCTTTTGATGGTCGCGAAAGTGATCACCTTCTCGCGCACCGCAAAGACATGCGCATATTCTTCCGCCGTGCGCTTCAGGAACTCCAGGTCGCGCTCGTCGTTCTGGGTCACCCGCTTGATCGTGATGTCCTCGATCTCGCCCTCGACTGACATGCCGTGCTCGCCCGCGATCTGCTCGGCGATCTGGCGCAGCGTCTTGTTCTCGAAGCTCCTGGTCTTCTTGGTGCGCAGGCTGTCAGTCACCGGCGCGGCCAGGCCCCTTATGATGACGGTGTCCGGCGGGCCGGTGAAGTCGATCTCATCGACCTCGAACTTGCCGCATGGCAGAAGGCCCTGGCCGAGCCAGCCGATCGACAGATCGATCACGTCGCCCTTTTCGGGATACCAGCTGCCCTTCCAGCGATGCAGCTTGTCCTCGAACCGGGCTTCGATCTCATCGGACTTGCCGTGGTCGAAATCGGTGTAGACCACATTGAGCGCATCGGAGCCGATATTCGCGCCCTGATAGATCAGCAGCCATGTCGCCTGCGGCACCATCATGACTGGCGGCCCCGCTTCCATGGCGGCAGATCGCGGTCAAGCACCTGCTCGTCAGGCAGCACCGGGATGCGCAACCTGATGCCCGAGGCGATGGCCGGCCGGATCGGCACCGCGACATTGGCGGCGATGATCGGCTCGTAAAGATACGGGTCGCCATAATAGCGCCAGGCCAGAAGATCCCAGCGATCGCCCTCGACGGTGATGTGCTCGACATACTTCATCGTCATTGCCTCACGATCGAGCCGGACGAAACCCCGCCCGGATCGCCAGCAGGCGCAGCGGCCGGGGCGCTGGAGCGGGTATTGGAACCGGCACCACTGGCGCGGGCGGCATTGTTCACCACCGAGATGATCGTGCCCAGCAGTCCACCGAGGCCGCCATGCTCGATCAGCGTCACGCGGGCGGTGACCGCGACCAGCGCGCCGCGCGAATTGGTCTGGCGCGCGGTCGAGCGGATCGAGCGGATGACGAACATGCCGACATACTGCCCCGACCCGTAGATGAGCGGCAGCGCGGTGTGCATCGAGCCGGCGACCTTGAGCTTGGCCAGCTCGGCTTCCGGGTTGCAGTAGGAGACATGGAACATCAGGTCGATATCGACCTCTTCCAGATCGTCGCCCATCCATTGCAGGCGCGGCTTGCCCTCGATCACCTCGTGGCGGGCATAGTCGTAGCCGCGCTTGTTCGACACGCCTTCGAAATAGGTGATGAGCCGGAAGCTGATCGGGCCGAGCATGGCGAACATGGTCAATACTCCTGGCGCTGGCGGCGCTTCAATTCATCCTCGACCAGCTGCACCAGCTCGTAGCTCATCGAGCGCAGCAGCTCGCGCATCTGCTCGCGGGACTGCGCGCTGCCGCCATCGCCGCCCCCGCCGCCCTGCATGGTGATGTTCGGGCTGAAGTCGATCGATACCTGCACGCCCGGCTGGGCAGCACCAATGCCACCGCCAGCGCCGAGGCCGCCATCAGCCTGACTGACGCCGACCTGCGGCATGGCGATCGCGGCGGCCGGAATGGAGGGCAGCTGCGCGGCGGCGGCCGGCAGCGACAGAGTGGCCCCGGCAAGGGCAGCCGCCATGCCGGCCGCCAGGCGCTGCACCGCCTCGATCGCAGGCGCGGGCCGCACCGCCTCGGCCAACGTCTCGGCGAACCGGACGCGGTGCAGATCGGAAAGCGGGCCGACCTTGGCGGGCGAATGCGGAAGGTGGTCGCGCATCACCTGGACGGTCTCGCGCACGGCCGCGACCGCCTGGGACGCGCCTGCGCGGATGCCGGCCGCAAGGGTTGCCATAAGCGCCACACCCTCATTGTGGAAGGACGCCTGCGCCACGATCGAGCGGGCGGCGCGGATCGCATCATTGGCGGCGCGCGGAATGCCTCCGGCCGAGGCGATGGCCTGGGCGGCGGCTTCCGTGACGGCGTTGACGCCGGCCTGCGCCGACGACAGGTCGAGGCCGGCGACACCCTCAAGCGCCTCGGCCAGCTCATGCGCAGCGCGGGTCGCGCGCTCGATCGAGGCCGGGTCGCGCGCGGCCAGATCGACGGCGTCGGAGCTGGAGAACAGCGAGGTGACGCGGTTCCATGCCGCGCCCGCCATGTCGGCCGCGTCGGAGATGAAGCCGACCAGCGTCTCGCCGATACCGCCGAACGCGCCGGTGATCGCCTCGATCGGCGACCATTCGAACAGCGACTGCAACCGGCCCCACACGGCATCGACCAGGTCGAAGGCCATGGTGAACGGCACCGCGATCGCATCGGTGACGGAAGACCAGTCGATATCGGGCGCAGCCGGGATGATCGCCGACCAGTCGAGGTCCGGGATCAGGCTCGACCATTCGAAGGCGGCGATGCCGGCGAAGATTTCAGCCCAGGAGAAACCGGGAATGAAGTCGAGCCAGCGGATCGGCAGGAGCCAGGTCGCCCAGTCGAGCACGGTGAACACCGTTGACCATTCGAGCGGCGGCACGAGCGCGGCCCAGTCGATGTCGGGTATCATGCCCGACCAGTCGAAGCCCTCGCCGAACCATCCGGTGAGGGTTTCCCACCAGCCTGAAAGCCAGGTTGAAAAGCCCTCAAAGACCGTTTGAACGTCGCCCCAGAGCGAGACGAAGAAGGCGGAAATCGGCTCCCAATATTGCCAGATGAGGAAGGCCGCGCCCGCGATGGCGACCGCGATCAGCACCACCGGGTTCATCAGGAAGGCAAGCCCCATGGCGCGGGCCGCCATGGTGACGGCGCGCAGGCCGGCGAGGATCGACCCGCCCAGCGCCGCGCCCATGGAGGCGAGGCCGGACAGCATGGCGGGGACGGCGCTGGCGGCCGCGAGAACCAACCTGTAAGCTAGGCCAAGCACCGCAGCCGAGGCGGCGACAATCTTCGGCACAAGCCAGATGAACAGCATGCCGAGGCGCGAGAGCGCCACCAGGCCCGCGCCGGCCATGGTCCAGAAGCCGCCGATGATCGACAGGATCGGCGCGACGATCGACAGCGCCATGCCGCCCACCAGCGCCATCTTCATCGCCGTCTCGGCAATGCCGGGATTGGCCTCGGCCCAGCTCATCAGGTTCTGCACCACCCGCGTTGCCGTGCGCGCGATCTCCGTCATCGTCGGCAGCAATATCGTGCCAAGGCTGATGTTCAGTCCCTCGATCGCCGAGGTGAACTCAACGCGCGCGCCGCGCAAATTGTCGCCCATGTCAGAGGCGACTTGCGCCGCGCGGCCGCCCGAGTTGGACAACTGCTCGACATATTCGGCGATCGACGTGCCCTGGGCCAGCATCTCGGCCGCACCCGCCGCCGCCTGCCTGCCGAACACCGTGCCGATGATCTGGAGCTGCTCGGCCGTGCCGAGGTTCTCGATCGCCGAGCCGACATCGCCGATCAGCTCGACAATGTTGCGCATATTGCCATCGGCGTCGGAAACGGAAATGCCCAGCGCATCGAGCGTCTTCGCCGCCTCGCCGCCGGGCGCAGCCAGCCGCGTCAGCATCGAGCGCAGCGTGGTGCCCGCCTGGCTGGCCTGGATACCGGCATTGCCGAGCAGGCCCGCCATGGCGGCCGCCTCCTCGAAACTCATGCCCGCCGCCCGCGCCACCGGGGCGATGTACTTCATCGTCTCGCCAAGCATCGGAATATCGGTGTTGGCGGTGGTGAAGGTTGCGACCATCACGTCCGCCACCCGCGCCATCTCCTCAGCCTCAAGCCCGAAGCCGGACAGGATGTTGGAGGCGATGTCGGCAGCCTGACCCAGATCGGTCGAGCCGGCGCGCGCCAGCGCCAGCATGGAAGGCATCGCCGCGAGCTGCTCGCGAGCGGTGAAACCCGCCTTGGCGAGAAAGGCCATACCTTCGGCGGCCTGGCTGGCCGAGAACGCCGTGGACGCACCCAGTTCGCGCGCCTGGGCCGTAAGCGCCGCGAACTCCTCGCCGGTGATGTTGGCGGTGACCGCCCGCACCAGCGCCATGCTTTCCTCGAATTGCGCCGCCGCGTCGATCGGCCCGTTGAGCGCCGACATGATCTTGCCGGCCGCCATCTCGGTCAGCGCGCCAGCCGCCGAGGCGCGCGTGCCCCAGTCCATCATCGCCTGCCCGCGCGCGGCCATCCCGTCGAGATTAGTTATGGCGTTCGCCATCTCGCGGGCGGGGCCGGTCAGCTGATCGACCGCCCTGATGATCACCGCGAGATTGAAAATGCTGTCCATATCGGGCTAGACTTTCGGATTGGCAGAAAAGAAAGGGTCGGGCTGTGGAAATTCTGTTTCTGTTCTTCATCCTCTTCGGCATTGGCGCGGTGCTGGGGCTCGCCTATGTCGGCATCGTCGCCATCTACAGGACCATTCGCGGCTCCATCTGGTTTGCGAAGGAGATGAAGCGCGCAAATAGTGAGGCGTGGGCAAAGGCTAAGGCCGACCACGCTGCCGCCCAGGCTAAGAAGAGCGAGAAGCGCGCTCGCGCGCTTCCCTGATCGCCTCGTTGGTCGCCCTGGCGTGCTCGCCGGCTTCTTCCAGCCAGTCGGTCAGGTCGGCAATCTCCATCCCGTCGATCTCGGCCGCCGACCATCCCGTCACCGTCACGAGCTGGAAAGCATCCCTTGGGGTAGGGACTTTCCCGGCAGCGCGCCCATGATCGCCCCCACATCGTCCATATCCATGTCGTCAAGGTCTTCCGGCAGCACCGGCTTGCCGTCGATCTCGGTCAGCTGGGCCGCCAGCGCCATCGCATAGCCGATCGGGTCCTGCGCCGGATTGACGTGGCGCGCCGCGATCCGCATGTCCTTGCCCTTCCCCTTGCGCACCGTGGCCACCAGGCCCGACGAGGGCAGCGTGACCTCCTTCACGTCGCGCGCCTGCGCTTCCTTCGTTTCGGTCTTCTCGATCTTGTCGTTCATGAGCCTGTCTCCGGTTTGGCCTGATTGATGGATGACGGCGGCCGGGCGGTCAGGCCATGCCGGCCCGGCCGCCGCCATCGCTACGCCCCGATATTGAGGCGATAGGTGGCGAGCACGTCGTCGCCCGCGACCTTGTAGATGTTGTTGAGCACGTCGATCTCGAAGATTTGCTGCTTGTCGATCTCCATGGCCGCGTAATAGACCGACAGGACCGTATCCACGACCGCCGGCTCATGCTGCTTGAAGCTGCCGAGCGGGAACTCCTTGAACGCCGCCGTCAGCATCACCATCACCGGGACCTCGGCCGTGCGGCCCTGGCCGGTATAGGTTTCGAGGCTCGACCGCGTCTGGAGCTGGACGGTCTTGAACGGATGGACCGCCTCCCGCATCACCTCGGAATAGAAGGAGGCCCATTTGATCTTGGCCTCCATCTTGTCGATGCCGGCGAAGAACTCGGCGGTGCCGACCATGCCGAGCGCCTTGTGCTCGGCCATCTTGTGCTTGATCTGCGGCAGCTCCACTTCCTCGGCCCGGCCGAGGAGGGAATTGCCGTTCATGTAGACATTCGCGTTGGTGACGCGATTGATCGCGATCTTGTCGTTCATGGCTTGCCGCCTCCTTACGCGCCGCCGCCGAGCTGGCGCAGCATCTCGATGTTGATGAAGCTCTCGAAGGTGATGCGCTCGGCCGGGGTCGGCGGCATGAACTCGATGTCGAAGACGAGGTGGCCGAGCGCCAGCTGGGTCGGTTCGTTCTTCGCCGGATCGTAGATGCAGATGCCGTCGATCAGCGCGCCGCGCCCGATCAGCGTGCGCATGAAGGCGTTGACGCTCTCCTTGATGTCATCGATCAGCGCATCGTTGATCGGCCGGTCGATGAACTGGAGCATCGAATATTCGACGCTCTCGTGGAGCACGTCCGCCGTGCGGCGCACATTGATGAAGTTCTTCGGGTGGGTGACGGTCGGCCATGCCGCCGAGCGGTTACCCCAGCTCCGCAGCCCGGTGCCGAACGAATTGAACAGCGTGACGATGCCGTTCTCGTTGAGCAGGTTCACCTCGGTGGTCGGATCGTTGATCATCGCAGACAGCTTGCGCTCGACGCCGATGATGCCCTTGATCTCGTTGTTGGAAGGGCTCCACCAGTAGCCGCGATCATTGTCCACCGCGCAGATGACGCCGGCCAGGCGCTGACTGAACGGCTCCAGCCGCTCGGTATCGGTGGCGATGTCGTAGACCTTGAGGTGCGGATAGCACAGCACCATCCGCTCGCTCGAATAGTTGAAGTTGATCGAGCCGTTCGGGCCGCGCCCGGCGATGGCGTCGGCGAAAGTGGTGCCGATCGGCGCATCGACCAGGGCGACGGCGCGCAGCTTGTGCGCCATGACATTCAGCTCGGTCGCCACCGCGTTGAGCGCGCCGTAGACGGGCGCGATCAGGATTTTGGCGAAGAAGCCCATGTCATTATAAGTGTCCTGGAGCGCCTGAAGGCCGGTGCGGTTTCCGGCGGCATCGACCGTGCCGATGATGTCGGACGGCATCACCTTGGACGGATCGGCGTAGTCGTAGGCGACCTTGACCGTCGCGCCGGCCGCGATCGCGCCATCGGCCAGGCGCGTGACCACGCCGGAGACGGGATCGAGCACGTAGTCGGTTCCGGCCACATGGGTGGTTTCGCCGTCCGAGGATTTGACGACGAGGCCGATGACGCCCGGATGGTCGAGGGCGATCGCACCATTCGCGCCGAAGCTCTTGTCGACCTCTTCCTGCGCGCTGGTGTGCTCGGCGGGATCGAAGACGTTGACAACGATGGCGATGCCGCGCCCCTGATCGAAGATCGCATCGAGCGCCTGGGGGATCGTGTAGCCCTCCATCTGCGGCCCGAAATACTGCGCCGCGTCACGATCGGACAGAACCAGAACCGGGTCGTTGATGCTGGCGAGCGTGCCATCGACGGCAAAGACCGGCGCGGTGCCGATCAGGCCGACCACGGCCGTCTTCACGCCCCGGATCGGGCGCGGCCCCTTGTCGATCTCGATCGTCTCGACGCCATGAAGGAAATTCGCAGCCATTACTTGGTCTCCTTGTCGGCAGGCTGGGGAGTGGTCTTGGCCTTGGGCGCGGGCCGAGCCGGCCTTGCCTGGCGCTCGCCGGCCGGGGTCAGCCGGCCCTGGGCCACGAGGCTCTTCACCCATTCATTATCGTCCGGCAGGGTGACCTCCTTGCCGTTCATGAGGATCACGTCCGTGCCGTCGCCCAGCGTGGCGGCGGACATCGGTCCCTTGTAGATGAACTTACCCATTGGCTTTCGAACCTCCGTGGTGCCGGGTTTCAGTCGTCATCAGGCGCAGGCGCTTCGCCGCCGCCATCGCCGTCATCGTCATCCTCGCCATCGCCGCGCGGCGCTTGCGTGGTGCCGAAATCGTCTTCGGTGTTGATCCGCTTGAGCAGCGGCAGGTCTTCTTCCTCGGCGCATTCGACCACCGTGGTGGCGTGCGCCATGGTGATGACGTAGGTCCAGACGCCCTGTTTCTGGTCGAGGAACTGCTCGCGCACCGGCATCATCTTGCGGCAGGCCGGCGGCCGCCATCCGGTCAGGATCAGGCGCACCGCATCGATCACGTCATAGGCACCGGCATGGTCGCGCAGATTGCGCATCACCAGCGTGATGTCCCATTCGATGCGCCGCTCCTGCACCACCAGGTCGGTCGCGCGCGGCTGGGAATAGGTCGAGCGCCCGAAGGCGACGAGCACCGTGCCTTTCGGGTGGTGCATGTTGTAGGTGTCGGGCTTGTCGGGGAACGCCTCGACCTTGACGCCGGTGAGCTGGGCCGACAGCCGCTCGACAATGGCCGTTTCGATTTCGCCGATCATTTGCGCACCGCCAGGGCCAGGTGGTCGGTCAGGATTTCGCCGATCATGGTGCGGTCATCCGCGCTGATGCCGAGATAGGGCCGCGCCGGTATCGTCACCTTGCGGCCGCGCCCGGCCTTGCCGCCGAACTGATGGATGCGCGCATAGATGCGGTTGGTGCCGACCTCGGCCTTGAGCCGGCCCGAGGCATAGGTGAGCGACTGGTAAAGATGGCCCTTGTCGCGCAGCTTGCGGGCGCTGGAGCCGCGCCGCAGAAGGGTCGCCGCCGAATGCGCGGCCCAGGGCACGCCGTCCGGCCCGGCTTCCGCCTCGAACCGCTGCTCGGTCGTTGCCAGCAGCGCCGAGCCGATTTCATCGAACACCGGCTTCAGATTGGCCGTCGCCGCCAGAAGGCGCATCAGCGCATCGCGGAAGCCGTCATCCTGGACCGTAATGGCAACTTTGACGCCGGCCATCAGTACCCCCGCAACCTGTCGCGGGAGAAGGTCCGCGCCGGACCCTCGCGCATGGTCGGCCCGCCAGCCGGCTGCACGGTCTCGTGGTCCGCCGTAAGGCCCAGATTGATGTCGCCATTGGCGACGGCGCGCAGGAACTTGACCGCATCCTCGTAGCGCTTGCGCTGATCTTCCATCACGTCGATCTGGCGCAGGGTGAGCAGGCGGTACATCGCGATATTGCACGCAAGGATGCGCAGGCTGCGCGGCGGCGACTGGAGGGGCAGGCGATACCGCCCCTCCAGATAGCCGTCGATCTCATCCGACGCGTCCTCAAGCGCACGATCGAGCGCCTCCGTCCTGATGGTTTCAACATCAGGATCGGTGACCTCCTTGAGCTGTTGCTCGGAGAAGCGGTCGATCATGTCCTGGGCGGTCGCATAGGCCATCGGTCAGCTCGCAGCCTTTCCGCCACGGCCGCCGCCGGCCGGCTTGTCATCCGGCACGTCGATCTCGGTCTCCTGAACGACGAGCTGATCGTCGGCCATGAGCTGCTCGATCTGCGCCTTCGAGAAGGCGTCGAACGGATGATCGACCGGGCTGGCCGGATGATCGATGCCGGCGCGGCGGCGGCCGTCGCGCTTGGCGGTGATGCGGAGCACCTTCAGCTTTGCCATGGGTCAGCCCTCCCTCACGCCAGCCAGGGGCAGACGAGAAGCTCGGCCGTGCCCTTGTAGACGTTGGTTGCACCGGCCGCATCGCGATCGGCATTGAGGATTTCGAGCGCCGGCCCTTCCAGCGAAGGAGGAACGACGAGCAGCTTGGGCGTGAGGCCCAGCGGGCGGCCATAATCGCCCTTCATGCCGGACAGCGCCTCGCGGGCCGTCTTGTAGCTGGTCTTGTCGAGGGTCTGTTTCGAGCCGTAGGCGAACTGCCAGAAGCCGAAGCCGACATTCGACCGACCATCGACGCCGTAGACGAACTCCTTGCGGTTGAACACGTTGTCGTCGGTCGGCGCGTCCTGGCGGACCATGTCGTAGTCTTTGCGGACCTGGTAGATGATCGGCTTGAGCGTGCGGCTGTCATCGATCAGGAACCACGGCGTGCCGGAGCCGCCGCCGGTGTTGGAGACGGAAACCGTCTTGCCATCGGCGTCGAGAACAGGGTGGTCGGTGTCGAAGAAATTCTGCCCGTCATAGCAGAGCGAGGAGAAGCCGGCCTTGAGCAGCTCGAACACGAGCTGGTTGGGGTGAGCTGCGACCGAGCGGCCCATTTCCTCGAACAGCGGCGCGTAGACGCCGAACTGATCGTCATCAATGTCCTCGCGCGGAACGGCGATGGTGCCTTCCCACGTCTTGTTCTTGATGGCGTAGTC